>JAEPEX010000106.1_pt1 | contig 235708 bp, 183 predicted proteins | sample 9130951 | NCBI WGS metagenome assembly JAEPEX01 (sample SAMN17228542, study PRJNA684324) | microbial mat metagenome | biome: saline marsh[ENVO:00000054]; feature: microbial feature [ENVO:01000007], biofilm[ENVO:00002034], sulphate-reducing...; material: estuarine water... | reverse complement strand
AGGGATGCCGGCGGATCGGACGCGAGCGCCGCACCCTTCCCCAGGAGAAGGGTGCTGCCCTCAAAGAATGCAAGGATTCACCGCAGAGACGCAGAGTACGCAGCGTGCCCAAGGCGCCTCGCCCCCAAGTGGACCTTTACGCACCGTAGGAGCCCGCTTGCGGGCGACCCGGCAGGGATGCCGGCGGATCGGACGCGAGCGCCGCGCCCTTCCCAGGAGAAGGGTGCTACTTTCAAAGAATATAAAGATTCACCGCAGAGACGCAGAGTACGCAGCCTGCCCAAGGCGCCTCGCCCGCAAGTGGACCTTTACGCGCCGTAGGAGCCCGCTTGCGGGCGACCCGGCAGGGATGCCGGCGGATCGGACGCGAGCGCCGCACCCTTCCCGGGAAAAGGGTGCTGCCATCAAAGAATGTAAGGATTCACCGCAGAGACGCAGAGGGGCCACGTTAAAAGGGCCGTCAAAAGCCATTTCGTTAAGAGGCTGTATGGGAACTAAGCCATTGTTTGTTTTTCTAAAAAATCTGAAAAACCAAACGATTCAATACGATTTTCCCCTTTTTGTTCGGAGAGATCAAGATGACTTCAGATAACGTTCATACACCCGTACGCTATCCAAGTGACCTGTCAGACGAAGAATGGGCAATCATCGAGCAAATGTTGAACGAACTTGACCCGTATAAGACAGGGCGCCGCCGTGATTCGAATCTACGCGAGATTCTGAATGCCATTTTCTATTTGAATAAGACAGGCTGCCCTTGGCGTTATTTGCCGAAAGATTTTCCTCCTTACACCCTTGTCAACTATTACTATAACAAATGGACACAGAGTGGTTTGCTGGACCAGATCAATACAGAGCTACGGACGCGTTTGCGCCAAACGAAAGGCCGAAATCCCGATCCAAGTAGCGCCATCACTGATAGCCAAAGTGTCAAAGGGACACCAGAGTCATCGGCCGCACCCGTTAAAAAGACACCCATTTAGCTCCCATTTAGCGCTCGGTACCCGAGGAGCCCCTCGCGCCCGTCCAGCGCCATCGTCAGGGCGATGTCGACCTCCTCATCACACCAGGGCTCATCGGAGTTCTGCGGACACTCAGCCCAGGCGGCACCGAAGCCTCCGAGCCAAGCCCGCTGGGCAGCGCGATTGTCGAGGGGCGGGAAGTCAGCGGGATCGGTCGATCGCCAGAACACCGCCATGCCGGCGGCAAACCAATCATCGTACGAGTCTTCAGGTCGAGGCATCACATGAGTCTCATCAGCGCCGAGTCGGCCGTTGTTGGTCAATCATCGGCCAATCCAACGTAAGCATTCGTATTGGCTGGAAATAGGCCCCTTCACAGCATGGTCATGGACAGGGTTGTCCACGCGAAATGTGGATAAATCCGCCTGGTCATGCGAACTCCGCAGCCGCTTCCAGTCGGTCGCAACCTCGATGAGGGTGCAGCGCGGATCGAACGGCAGGCGCAGTAAAGTAAAGTCAATCCGTGTCGCCGAGCTCTCCAAGCAACGCCACCCAGATCGACTCTTCGAGGCCCGCCTCCGGCCCGAGGGAGAGCAGGCGCTCCTGCATTTCTGTCTCGGTCCACTCGCCGGCCGAGAGCAATCCCCAGTAGTTGCTCAATGCCGCAACCAGATGTGGGTGCCGGTGGCCGGTGTCGCGTGTGAAGGCGAGGAAGATCAGAACATGACGCCGTGATAACGGCTCAGCCTCGGACAGGCGGTTGGTGGCCTTGAGGAGCTGGGCCAGGTTGTTGAGCCGAATGGCCACATTCGGATGTTCCGACCCGTAGCTGGCCTCGTCGATGGCCAGCGCACGGCGCATCAGCGGTTCAGCCTCGGACAGGCGGTTAGTGTCCTGAAGGAGCTGGGCCAGGTTGTTGAGGTCGCGGGCCACATCCGGATGCTCCGCCCCATAGCTGGCCTCGTCGATGGCCAGCGCACGGCGCATCAGCGGCTCAGCCTCGGACAGGCGGTTGGTGGCCTTCAGGAGCTGGGCCAGGTTGTTGAGGTCGCGGGCCACCTCCGGATGCTCCGCCCCGTAGCTGGCCTCATCGATGGCCAGCGCACGGCGCATCAGCGGCTCAGCCTCGGACAGGCGGTTGGTGGCCTGAAGGAGCGCGGCCAGGTTGTTGAGGTCGCGGGCCACATCCGGATGCTCCGCCCCATAGCTGGCCTCGTCGATGGCCAGCGCACGGCGCATCAGCGGCTCAGCCTCGGACAGGCGGTTGGTGGCCTTCAGGAGCTGGGCCAGGTTGTTGAGGTCGCGGGCCACCTCCGGATGCTCCGCCCCGTAGCTGGCCTCATCGATGGCCAGCGCACGGCGCATCAGCGGCTCAGCCTCGGACAGGCGGTTGGTGGCCTGAAGGAGCGCGGCCAGGTTGTTGAGGTCGCGGGCCACCTCCGGATGCTCCGCCCCATAGCTGGCCTCGTCGATGGCCAGCGCGCGGCGCATCAGCGGCTCAGCCTCGGACAGGCGGTTGGTGGCCTGAAGGAGCTGGGCCAGGTTGTTGAGGTCGCGGGCCACCTCCGGATGCTCCGCCCCGTAGCTGGCCTCATCGATGGCCAGCGCACGGCGCATCAGCGGCTCAGCCTCGGACAGGCGGTTGGTGGCCTGAAGGAGCGCGGCCAGGTTGTTGAGGTCGCGGGCCACCTCCGGATGCTCCGCCCCATAGCTGGCCTCGTCGATGGCCAGCGCGCGGCGCATCAGCGGCTCAGCCTCGGACAGGCGGTTGGTGGCCTGAAGGAGCTGGGCCAGGTTGTTGAGGGCAGTGGCCACCTTCGGATGTTCCTCCCCATAGCTGACCTCGAAGATGCTCACTACCCGGCGCATCAGCGGCTCAGCATCGGATAGGCGATTGGTGGCCTGAAGGAGCAAGGCCAGGTTGTTGAGGCCAATGGCTGTCTCAGGATGATCCGGCCCAAGCCGGTCCTCGGCTAGCGCGAGGGCCCAGCGATAGAAGGGCTCGAGCAGGGTAAGACGCGCGGCGTCCCAAAACACCTGTTGTCGCAGCCAAAACCATGCCAGCGCTGCCACGGCATCTTCGGTGTCCCGATGTGCCACCGCGTCCTTCAGCGCGGTCTCGTGCGCGGGCTCGATGTCGCGCGGACTCGCCGGCTGGCAGCGTGCGTCATACCAGTCGAACAGAACGGCATCGAGTTCGCGCCGGAAGGCCGGTTCGAGTTGGTCGAGCAGGTACTCGCGCATCAATGCATGTGGCCGCCAAAGGCCATCGGTGCTGGGTTCGATGATGGTGAGACCACAGAGTTCTTCAAAGCGGCTGGGCTGATAGCCGGTGTGAAAATGGACCATCAAGGCGGTGAACAGATCGCGGTCGAAGCCATTGGGAACGGACAGCACCTTCAGGGCTTCGATCTCGGCAGGGTCGCGGTGGCGCAGGAAGCGGGCAATCACCATCGGGTGGCTATGGCCGAATTGGTCCGGGGTTGGCTGAATGCCGGTGGCCTCGAGGTCGAGCCAGGTGTCGACGGCCAGATCCAGATAGAACGGTAGGGCGCCTGTGCTTCCGGGCGTCGGACTCGGATCGTCCTCGACGCTGGCGCCGTCGATGATGACACAACGAATGGCGGCATCGTCGATGGGGATCGCACGCAGGAACTGCTCGGCATCGTCCTCGGAAAGGCCGCCGAGCAGGTGCTGATCATCGAGCAATTCGGCCCAGCCATGGTCTGGCAAGGCACGGTTCCAGTTCAGGCGCTCGCGACCGAGAATCACAAACAGGCAGCCGGGGGCGGCGGTGATCAATTCGCGGACCCAGGCGTCGGTCTCGATGGCGGTGATACCGGTCTTGTCGGGCCGGTCGCTCCACAGCGCCTCGTAGGTGTCGAAGAACAGGATCGGGGCGCACTGGTCGGGTTGATCGGCGCGGTGGCGTTGCAGGTCGAGGCCCAGATAGGCGGGCAGCATGCCCAGCAGTTCGGTGTTGTCCAGATGGTCGAGCTGGTCAAGGGCCTGACAGGCGTCCATGGCACGCTGCTCTTTGAGATTATGCAGCAATTTGCGTGCGACCTGTAATGCCAGACCCGCCAGGCCGCCAGTGACGGTGTCGGCGATGTTGGCGAACAGCTCCGCATTGTCGCCAAGCACGGTGCCCAGGGCGGTTTGGGGATCCTGGGTGGGATAAACCTGTTCCCAATAGCGGAGGATCGCGACATCGAACACCTGTGTTCTGATTGCGCCGGAGACGTGCAGGCTGCAACGCAATTGGAGCAGTCCTTGCGCCGCGTCGCAATGCGCCTGGGTATCGAAATCAATGACACCGAAGCGATGTGAGCGTGGTTGCTCGGCAGACAAGCGCTTGATCAGTTCATTGCGCAAATAGGTCTTGCCCTGCCCGCCGACGCCGTGGAAACCGAGAACCCGGTGTTGGTCCACCGGCAATTCGGCGCGGGCACGCTCGAAGTGAGCGATCGGTTCCTCGCGGTTGGTAAAGACGCGGTTGGCTTTGGGGCGATCGAGGCGGGAGCGAAGCATCAGACTATCCGTAGGGACTCAATGGAGGGAAAATATGACTCGGATTCATTCAGCTTGTTGATAGATACCAGAGCGCCAGCAGGCAGGATACGGCCAGAGCGGGCGAAATCTCGTCCGGGAAACGATCATCCTGCCCAGGTACGCGCTGACCGACCGCATCCAGACAGCCGAACCCTTGGCGAACCATCCGGTTTCTTCGAGGCTGTTCGGGGCAGCCTGACTCGACTTGGGCTGATCGAGGGATTGAAACAAATGCTGCCGATGCTGTCATCAGGTTTCTCTCGATCGGGTGAGCCAGGCTTGGGGCGCAAGCCCGCTTGGGGCGGAATGCGAGGGCGGTTCCGCCTCTTTCGGTGAGTCACGCACGACCTCGCGCAGCTCATCGACCCGGTCCACCAGCAGGCGACTCCACCGTTCCGCCAGGTCGACCCTGAAGAAATAGGTTGCGCCTTTGATCAGAGCCCGACGGTAACGCATGTCCTGCAATAAGTAGCGGTTCATGAATAACCTATACCACGCGATCCAGACATCGGCGGAGTGCAATCGGGGTCGGGGTCGCTATCGGAATCGGAATCGAGAGAAAAAACGCCATCTGCCATTCGGTCATGAGAAGCTCGACGTAGAGTGTGCGGCCATCGAGTATGTCAGCTGGGCCATCGCGCTGAACATTGCCGAGGGTAACGGCAAATTTAGCTTGTTTCTGCACGATCACTAACGCATGTCCTGCAATGCCGTTTTATGTTCGTGGTGGTTGGGTGGTGGAACGAAGCACAGAGAGACGTACACCGAGTGACCGTGTTGGGATTCGTTCCTCATCTCGACCTACGCGAGCTTCACCGATAGAGAGTATCAACGAATAGGGGAATCGCGTCACGACAGCCTCATGTCGTTCCTGGCTAACCGGGAAAATGGGAATGCGCCCGTCCTTGCCGAACGTCATCTCTTGGTGATCTTGGGTCCCACGTATACCACGTAGGTCAGTGTGGTCGCCGTGATTGGCCAAGAAAAATGCAGCCGGTACTGTGGCGATTTCACCTTTCCGTGCCATGTGCAGAATAGGTATTGGTCCGGCGTGTCAGGGTGGGGAAATGTCAGATCGTCTTTGAAGTCAGTCTTCTCACTGTCCGAAGAATCCGAGAACCAGGCCTTATCGCCGGTGAAGTGCTTTTGGTAGAGCGCGTGGCCCTCTAGGCTTCGCGAACCATCTGGTTCAAAGCATTGGCTCAGCCGGTGCAAAACATCCAAACGCGCCAGAATTCGTTCGGCGACCGATTGCTTGAACGGCTGGCCCTGCAATGGGTTGAAGGCATCCCCGGCGAAGGTCAGGCGCTGGAACCGAGCGGCGCAGAGCCGGTTCAGGGCGGCCCAAGAGTCCAGGGCCGGCGGAGCCTCTGCGAGGCTATCCTCCAGCGCCCCAGGCTCCCAAAAATTTCGGACGTCAACGGATGTTCGCTGAGTGTCGGAGCCGACCCATTCCACCGCCAGCGGATCGCGCAGGAAATTCGATGGCTGAAAGCTCGCGAGCCCGCGGTCGATGCCGTGCAGCAGGCAGTGAGCAGCCTCACCGATTGCCGTGTCGGTCACAACCTCACCGGCGCATTCGTACCAGTCGTCCATGTCGTGCTGGCGCTCATCGTCCCAGAAGGGCCCCTGTTGATTGAGCCAGGCAAGGAATGCGCTCCGCTGCTCCCTCGGCAGCGCGTTGACGGCGGCCTGCATGCTGTGCTGAGACGTTGCCCGTGCGCTCGCAAGCCCGCGATGGCAGTAGAGTGACCGACCGTAGCGGCGCGCAATCTGGCGGATGCGCATCAGGCGGCCGATTGCCTCCCGAAAGGCCTCTACATCGTGGAACTGACCATGCAGGGAGCGGTCGTTGACCAGCAGATCCATGCTAGTCGCCCCATCCCGCGAAATGGTGCATATCCTTGTCGAACTGGTCGAAGAATCCCTCCGGCCAGACATCGACATTGCCGGTGGCGTCCAAGGTAGGACTCACAACTTGGTCGAGCTCGCCAACGCGAGGACGGAAAAAATGCAGGCACGCCTGCCCAGGGCTCAGGATTCCTGCCTTGACGGCGCGGCGGATGCCGTTGAGCACGTGGTCGCTATGGGTCTCAACGATCACCTGTACGCCGCTGGCCGCAAGCTCGGCGAGGAATGCCCCCATGCGCGCCTGTCCGCTGGGGTGCAGGTGGACCTCTGGATTCTCTAAAAGGACGATGGCTTCCTGTGTTGCGCAGAGGCCGGCGACCACGATTGGAAGCACCTGGGTCAGCCCGAAACCGACGTTGACCGGGCGGTGGAAGTCGGTGTCGTCGGAGGTGCGGATACCGAGCGTGACGGCGTTGGCCTGGGAGATGAGTTGAATGTCCAACCGGCAGCCGGGGAAAAACTGGCCCATGCGTGCCTCGATCTGCTGCAGCCCGGTGGGCGGGATGCCTTCGACGATCAGCTCGTCCCGAATAGGATCAGAGCGGACCTTGTGCAGAACGCTTAGCGTGTGCTCGCCGCGGGAGCCCACCACCGGGGCCGCCAGCCGGTCCTCGAGCAGGTAGATTTCCCTCGGTCCGACGCGCTCGGCGGTGATGTAGGTGAGATCCCGCAGACGGGCGGCAAGGCTGGCTCCCCGGTCGTATAGATCGAGCGGCAAGAGATGTCTCGAGGTAGTCGGGTTCGCAGCCTCCTGACCATTCAGACGTACCTGTTCCATGGCCATGGACATATCGTCCCGATCTCCGTTGAAGACCCAGTGAACACTGGACGATCCAGCAACCAGACCGATCTTCAACTGCCGCCGGCCGTGCACTTGGTCTACCACATCCAGTACCGTGCCGAGTTGAACACTGTTGCCGTTGAGGATCAGGCGGGTCGACCATTCCTGCTCGCGCATGGTCTGGTGCAGCAGGACCAGAGCCTGGAGTACGGTCGATTTGCCGGACGCGTTAGCCCCGGAGAGCAGCGTGAGTGGCGCAAGCGGCAAGTCCAATCGCTCGAAACACTTGAAGAACCGCAGTCGAAGGTGGTCAAGCATCGAAGACCTCCGCGAGGGTTCGCTCCATGACGCCGAAGCGGTGCCGGACTTCCCTGGCTGTGTTTGTTCCGTAGGTGATGGAGCAGATGAATAGCTCATCGTCCATCAGCGTGTAGAAACTCGCGAGCAACTTCTCTTTGCGTGCCTGCACGAGGTCTTCGGGGATCCTCGCCAGGCCCGTGGTCATTACGTCCCAGAGCGAGGCGTTGACAACGCCCCGGCGTTCTTGGCCGGGCTGGTGCTTGCGAAAGGAATGGTCGCCGAATACGAAGAAATTGTTCCGCAACGAGCGCCGGAAATCTTCAGACAATGCCTTCAGCTCCGTATCCGGAAGCTGATTCATGTGTTTGAGTGCGCGCGCAAGAAAACCGTCCATTTCATCTTTGTTGTTGTAGCTGTCGATGGGGAGCAACTGAAATGCGCAAAACCGGTTTACGAACTCCCGATCGCGCATGGTGCTGGATCGCAAACTACCGCCGGTCGCCTGCTTGAAGATGGGGGTGGATGCCTCGTCTCGGAGGAAGATGGTGGCTGGCCCCATGTATAGGGAATTGCGCATTTGTTGCCGCGTCAAGGGCACCCCGCTATTCACGCGATCAAAGATATCGAGCCTGGCTCGCTCCGGAACCTTTGCGTCGACGATATAGAGCACCAGGTTGCAGTCCTCGATGCGATTCTGGAGTTTCGAGGACAGATCTTCGAATCGCTTTCCGTCAAGCTCCTCCTGCTCCGGAAGCTGGAGCTCGAGGTCATTGTTCATGTAGCGTTTGAATGTCGACAGCCGCTGCAGACCATCGACGACGATCATTCGCCCTTTCTCGTCTTCGGCGAGATAGAACACCGGTAACGGTATACGCATCAGGACCGACTCGATGAGTTTGCTCTGCTTGGTGTCATCCCAAATGAACGATCGCTGAAAGTCCGGATCCATCACGAACGACCCTTGATTTATACGCCTGACAACGTCGAAGACCGTGCGACTCTCATGGCGGATCAGCAGTGTGTCGATGGGGTAATCGCCCCATCCAGCGTCCTCTTCACTACCCAAGCCCTCGATTTCTTCGGTGGGATCGTTTCTTGGAATGTTCATTTGAAGGTCGTTCTCGTGTTCTCGACTTCAGTGCTGTTCTCGGCGGGATGTCCCACGGCAAGTGCCGAACGGGATGCCTTGGTCCGAGGAGGGCAAAGCCGTACGGGTCGCGTCAAAATGACGACTTGCGCCAATGCGTCACCGGAAGGACAAGGCTTGAACGGCATGAACCGCTGGCTGAGGGTTTCTACGATCTCTCTCGATGGATCCGGAAACGTCGTATACAGCAACAGCTTACCATATTCCCAGCGGGCAGCTGTCCTGGCGATCCAGGTGGTCAGGAATCAAGCGGCGGTTCGGCGAGATGCTCGTAGGGATCGTCGCCCCAACGCTCGAAGGTCTAGGCCATGGTCGAGACCATCGTGTCGGCCACGTCCGCACGGCCGACCCGAGCACGACGCGGTGGCAAGGGGATCAGCGCCTGAGGTATTCCCAGATAATCCGCTGCTGTGGCAACGCTTTATACTGCTCTGTCGGCAAGGCATCGTGGCTTGCGTCCGAACTGCCGGCATCGTTGGCCTAGTCGCCCGCAAGCGGGCTCCTACGTCGGCCGTACCCGGCGGCTTGTAGGAGCCCGCTTGCGGGCGACGCGCCGGCTACACGACGAGGATCGACCACGGGGAAACCGTCCAAATGCCAGAAGCGGTTTGCGGGGATACCTCAGGATCAGCGCCCTTTATTTTTTCCATCCATGATGACGACGCCTCACTGCTCCATCAGCCCGCTCAGGGCGGAACGCGATGGCGGTTCCGCCTCTTCGGTGGGGATGACGATGCGGCTCATTCTGGCAGACGGGTATTAGCGGTTGTCCTTCTGGGTTGCATGGCGCAATGGCGGATCGCCCTGGCGGGCATCCGCCCTGGGGTATCGAACGTCAGGCTGCGAGCGCGGTCCCTGGGCCTGTGGCTGGCGCCGCCGACACGTTATTCACCGCAGAGTGCGCAGAGGGGCCAAGGCGCCTCGCCCGCAGTAGACCTTTACGCGCCGTAGGAGCCCGCTTGCGGGCGACCCGGCAGGGATGCCGGCGGATCGGACGCGAGCGCCGCACCTTTCCCGGAGGAAGGGTGCTGCCTTCAAAGAATGTCAGGATTCACCGCAGAGGCGCAGAGTGCGCAGAGAGGCGACGTTAAAAGGACCGTTAAAAGGACACAACGGGTCGTTAAAAGGTCGTTCGGTACTCGAGGAGCCCCTCACGCCTATCCAGCGCCATCGTCAGAGCAATATCGACCTCCTCATCACACCAGGGCTCATCGGAGTTCTGCGGACACTCAGCCCAGGCGGCACCGAAGCCTCCGAGCCAAGCCCGCTGGGCAGCGCGATTGCCAAGGGGTGGGAAGTCAGCAGGATCGGTCGATCGCCAGAACACCGCCATGCCGGCGGCAAACCAATCATCGTACGAGTCTTCAGGTCGAGGCATCACGTGAGTCTCGTCAGCGCCGAGTCGGCCGTTGTTGGTCAATCATCGGCCAATCCAACGTAAGCATTCGTATTGGCTGGAAATAGGCCCCTTCACAGCATGGTCATGGACAGGGTTGTCCACGCGAAATGTGGATAAATCCGCCTGGTCATGCGAACCCCGCAGTCGCTTCCAGTCGGGCGCAACCTCGATGAGGGTGCAGCGCGGATCGCACGGCAGGCGCAGTAAAGTAAAGTCAATCCGTGTCGCCGAGCTCGCCACGCAACGCCACCCAGATCGACTCTTCGAGGCCCGCCTCCGGCCCGAGGGAGAGCAGGCGCTCCTGCATTTCTGTCTCGGTCCACTCTCCTGCTGACAGAATTCCAGTGTAGTTGCTAAATATCACCTCCAGGTGCGGGTGCCGGTGGCCGGTATCGCGTGTGAAGGCGAGGAAGATCAGCACCGCCTGTCGGCTGTATGGCTCAGCCTCGGACAGGCGGTTAGTGTCCTGAAGGAGCTGGGCCAGGTTGTTGAGGTCGCGGGCCACATTCGGATGCTCCGCCCCGTAGCTGGCCTCGTCGATGGCCAGCGCACGGCGCATCAGCGGTTCAGCCTCGGACAGGCGGTTGGTGGCCTGAAGGAGCTGGGCCAGGTTGTTGAGGTCAGTGGCCACCTCCGGATGCTCCGCCCCATAGCTGGCCTCGTCGATGGCCAGCGCGCGGCGCATCAGCGGCTCAGCCTCGGACAGGCGGTTGGTGGCCTGAAGGAGCAAGGCCAGGTTGTTGAGGGCGGTGGCCACCTTCGGATGTTCCTCGCCATAGCTGACCTCGAAGATGCTCACTACCCGGCGCATCAGCGGTTCAGCCTCGGACAGGCGGTTGGTGGCCTGAAGGAGCTGGGCCAGGTTGTTGAGGTCGCGGGCCACATCCGGATGCTCCGCCCCGTAGCTGGCCTCGTCGATGGCCAGCGCACGGCGCATCAGCGGCTCTGCCTCAGACAGGCGGTTGGTGGCCTGAAGGAGCAAGGCCAGGTTGTTGAGGGCGATGGCCACCTTCGGATGTTCCTCGCCATAGCTGACCTCGAAGATGCTCACTACCCGGCGCATCAGCGGTTCAGCCTCGGACAGGCGGTTGGTGGCCTGAAGGAGCTGGGCCAGGTTGTTGAGGTCGCGGGCCACATCCGGATGCTCCGCCCCGTAGCTGGCCTCGTCGATGGCCAGCGCACGGCGCATCAGCGGCTCTGCCTCAGACAGGCGGTTGGTGGCCTGAAGGAGCAAGGCCAGGTTGTTGAGGGCAGTGGCCACATTCGGATGTTCCTCGCCATAGCTCACCTCGAAGATGCTCACCACACGGCGCATCAGCGGCTCTGCCTCGGACAGGCGGTTGGTGGCCTGAAGGAGCTGGGCCAGGTTGTTGAGGTCAGCGGCCACATTCGGATGCTCCGCCCCGTAGCTGACCTCGTCGATGGCCAGCGCGCGGCGCATCAGCGGCTCTGCCTCGGACAGTTGGGCCTGGTGGAGATGGAGCAACGCAAGCTCATTGAGGCTCACGGCCACATCCGGATGCTCAGAACCCAGGTTCTGCTCCCGAATCGACAACGCCCGTTCCACCAACGGTTGCGCCTGCGTAAACCGCGCTGCATCGCGCCATGCCGAACCTGCCCGCATCAAATAACCCGCCAGCACCAAGGGCTCGCCGGGCGGCACCAGATCCGCGGCCGCTTGGAAGTGCCGAGCGGCACCCTCGTAGTCGAACTGGATCAGCCGCAATTCACCGCGCTTGGATCGCTTGGCTGCTGCACTGAGAAAGCGACGATTCGCCGCGGCAGTGGCTTGCGCCGCCAGTTCCTGCGCTTGCCGAGCAGCAGCCAGATCCTGCCCCTCGGCCTCCGCTAACAGCTGATCGGCGCGGTCATAGTCGCCAGCATCGATGGCGGCCTTGGCGGCATCGGTGAGCTTGCGGATCGCCGGATCATCGTCTTCTTCGAGGAGCGACCAGCGCTCGAGCAAGTCCAGATGGCGCCGGGCGATCTCCTCGAGCTTGGCGCCAAGGTCGTCGACCGGGATCTCCGCCTCGCCGAGCAGACGCAGGAAGTTCTCGACCACGGATTTGCGCACGCCGATCTCGGCGCTCAATGTTTCGACCTGCTGTTCCAGCTCGGCGGCGCGCTGGGCGTTCAGGCTGTCCTTGTTCAGCAGATCGGACATCATCTGCTGCACCTCGGCTGCTGTCAGGCCGGTGCGGCTGATGTTGACGTCCCCGTGCACGGTCTGTCGCCCACCCTCACCGATCGCAATGCCAACCTCGACCCTGGCATCCTCAGCCAAGCCGAGCGCATGCGCGCTGACCAGCAGGGCAATCAGTACAACCCTCGGTACAATCCTCGGCAGACTTGGACGAGCTTCGATCCTCATTGCGTCGGCTCCGGCATGGACGATGAGGCGTCGATGGTCACCGATCCATCGATCTCTTGCTCGCCGACATTCGCAATACCGACATCGGCCGAGGCGGTGCCTGCGGTGCTATCCGGTACCTGCCGCACGGCGCCGGCCGCACCGGTGATGTTCACATCGCCGTCGATGCGCTGCTCGCCGACGGTGGCGATGCCGGTGCCGACACTGGCAGCGCCGGGCGAATCGTTGGGCGGTCGCAATACGCCATACCAGGTGCCGACGACCCCGGCGATCGCGACGACGATGCCGACCAGGGTCAAGATCAATGTCCGGCGTGCGATGCCGTTCGCGGTGGTGTCATTCATTTTCGATGCGCCTCCTATCGATTGCGCTTCACTTCAGTCATTTCGCCAGTAGGTTATGGAATGCCAGCAGGTACGACATGGCCAGATCCGGCGAAATCTCGTCCGGGAATAGGTCGTCGCGCCCAGGTACGCGGTGACCGACCGCATCCAGACAGCCGAACCCTTGGCGAACCAGCCGGTTTTTTCAGGCTGTTCGGGGCAGCCTGACTCGACTTGGCCTAGTCGAAGGATTGAAACAAATGCTGCCGATGCTGTCATCAGGTTTCTCTCGATCGGGTGAGCCAGGCTTGGGGCGCAAGCCTGCTTGGGGCGGAATGCGATGGCGGCTCCGCCTCTTGCGGTGGGATGGCGATAGGCTGATTCTGGTTGGTCTGTTTCTCTCCGGCGATCGCCGCAGATGATCCCTGTTAATTTCCAGGGCAATCGCCTACACTCGCCCGTCGATCTGCTCGGCAAGACATCGTCGCCCCGCTATAACCGGCAACCGGTGTTGCAGCCGAACCAAACCATCATCCATTCACGACCACGGAGCCTGCCCTTCGATGGCCTTGTTGGCGTATTCGTTACCTCTTGTCATGCTGCTGTCCGCTCTCGCGGTGCGCATTACCGGGCATCGGCTGGGCGAGGCTGTCGCCCGCATCAGTGTCGGCGCAAGCGCGCTGGCGCTGCTGCTGGCATTGGCCTTGTTCCTGCACCAGCTTTGGGCAGATCAGGCCCGGCTGGTGGATCTCGGCCTGGCGATCTTCACTCTGTATGTGGACTGGTTGAGCACGTTGATGGCCTTGCTGGTCAGCGCGGTCGGCCTGGTCGTGCATGTGTTCAGCGTGCGCTATATGCAGGACGACCCGGCCTATACGCGTTTTTTCATGCTGTTGGACGCGATTATCGGCGTCATCCTGGTCATGGTGCTCGCCGGTGACCTGCTGACCTTGTTGTTGGGCTGGCATTTGCTCGGGGTGTGCTTGTTTTTTCTGCTCAATCACGAAACCAGGCGCCAGTCTGCAACTCGTTACGCGTTCTGGACATTGTTCACCCATCGCCTCGGCGATTTGCCCTTGCTGGCCGTGACCGCGCTGGCCTATCACGCCTTCGGCACCCTGAGTCTGCCCGAGTTGTTCGAGGGCATCGCCGCGGCACCCCAGACCACCACATTGCTTGGCCTGCCGTTTGCCGAAACCGCCGGCCTGCTGATCCTGTTCGCCGCTTTTGCCAAATCGGCCCAGTTTCCGTTGCATACCTGGCTGCCTTACACCATGGACGGTCCAACTCCGGTGTCGGCTCTGATGCACGCGGGCATCGTCAATTCCGGCGGGTTTCTGATCAATCGCTTTGCCCCGGTCTTCGTACATACCCAGGATGTGCTGTTGCTGGCCTTTGCGGTGGGCTTGATCACCACGTTGATGGGCTCGCTGATGATGCTGATGCAGAGCGACATCAAAAAAGCCCTGGGCTATTCCACCATGGGCCAGATGGGCTATATGGTCATGGAATGCGGCCTCGGCGCCTTCTCGTTGGCCATCTATCACCTGATTGCCCACGGTGTGTTCAAGGCCACATTGTTTCTCGGGTCCGGCGCCATCATCGGCAATGCGCGCAAGGATCCGAACATCCCCGAGGGTGAGATCTATAAATTCATGGTGGAACGCAAGGTGCCGCACCCGCCGTTGTCCTGGGTGGTGTTCGCCGGTATCACCATCACGGTGCCCTTGCTGATCGTCTTCGGCGCCCACGAAATGGTCGACCAGGGTTTTCTGCATCATCAGGGGGCGATGATTCTGTTGTTGTTCGGCTGGATCACCGGTGCTCAAACGCTGTTCTTCGTCTATAAAATCGGCGGCGAGCGGCCGTTCACGGTGTTGTTTTATGTCATCCTGTCGTTCGGCCTGGTGATCGTGACCTATGTGTTGGTGGGACATGCCTTCGATGCCCTGCTCTACCCGGACGCAGAATTCCGCGAGGCTCTGTACCAGGCCGCCTCGGTCAATGTGCGCTGGTTCGCGCTGGTGCTGGTGCTGCTGATCGCTCTGATCTCGGCGGGATGGCTGTTGGTGTTTCGCTCGGCAGCGGCGCAGGAACCCTTGACACGTCGCTACCGCGGGCTGTATCTCAATCTGTATGCCTTGCTGTCGCGGGAGTTTTATATCGCCGATCTGTACAGCCGTACCGGCGAGCAATTGCTGAATGCTTCGCGTCGCCTGAATGCGCTGCTGCGCTGGGTTTGAACAGGGGTTTGAACAGGGGGCTGAAAATGGGTCTGAACAGGGGTTCGGCTCTGAATCCGAACATACGAAATCAACGGCGCGGGTTCGCTGCGACATGACAAGCCTGCTGTTTTTCTTGCTTGCCGGCCTTTTTTTGCCGCTGTATCCACTCAGCATCGGCGCCAATTTGCTGCTTAAATTCCAGCTCGGCGGCGAGCGCCCGGGGCTGCTGTCCAATCCTCTGTTCAAAGCGGTAGCCATTTTGCTGATGCCGCTGATCGGCGTCGCCCTGATCCAGCTGGGACTGGCGCTGGCCGACGATCCTGCACCTGTCCTACTGACCGGTTCGTTCGCTGCCTGGGGCGGGCTGACGTCGATCTTGTATGCCTTTCGCTTGCTGTCGGTGCGCGACGGCAAAATCTGGATCGCGCAGCTGTATACGTCCGCGTTCGCGCTGATCTGGGTCGGCGTCGCGCATCAGGTACCGCCGTTGTTGCCGGCATTGGGGTTTGCACTGTCATTGTTGCCATTGTCGTTGTTGTTGGAACAATTGACCCGCCGCTTTGGTATCGCCCGCATCGGGCTCTACCCAGGGCTTGGGTTGCGCATGCCGGTGTTTTCATCCTTGTTCGTAGCGGCGCTGCTGATGGCAATCGCGGTGCCTTTTTCGCCGGGCTTTTTTGCCATCGCCGATCTCGCCTTCGGCGGCATCGGTCATAACGAATTGATGACCCTGGTGCCGGTCAGTCTGTCCTGGCTGTTTTGGACCTGGGCCGGCATCAATCTGCTGTCCGGCATCGTGTTCGGCACGCCACGGGAGGATCTCGGCTATACCGACCTGAGCGGCCCGCACGCACTTCGCTACGCTGCCGGCATGTTGGCATTGTTCGTGTTCGGCATCGTTCTCATTCAGGAGGTGTTATGAAATCCATGCGATCCGACCGGCCGGAAAGCGGCGCGTCGGCTGATCCCGGCCAACAGCAAGCGGCCGAAACTCAGGTCGCCCAAGGCGACATGACAGGGGAATGGCATCGTCCAAGCCTCGGCAAAAGGCTCAAGATCCGCTCCATGGTGACCATGGCCGGCGAGGTGTTGCCGTTTTTCTGGCCCATGCGTAATTTTATCCATCACAATCCGTTGCACGGATTGGAACATCTGCCCTTCGAGCAGGCGGTGGCAGAGGCATCGCATCTGTTTCATGCCCAGGGCTATCTCAAGCGTACCGATTACCAGCGCCTGATGGAGCGCGGCAGCATCGAGCCGGAGGTGGTGCAGGAACTGGTGGCGGAGTTCGTTGCCGACTGGCTCGCCAAGCACGACAGCACCGACGACCGCGAACTCGCCCAATTGCTGCAGCGCTGCCTGGAAGCCATGCTGACCCGCATGAGCCAGCCGGCGCCCGGCGATGACGTGCCTGCCCCGCAGGAGGTGCTGGCCGGCATGAGGCGCAACCCATGAGCCGAGTCCAGCACAGACAACAGCAGGGGCAAGGGTCCAGGCAACCGTGCAATCAACCACAGCTGCCGCGCGGCATACGAGGCCGGCGATGAAGCCTTTCGCACATCGACTCGCCACTGAATTGACGCTCTACGACGCGGTGGATCAGCTGTTCGGCACCCGCATCGGCGAGACCCTGAACGAGTTGTTGATCAAAGGCCTGATGGACTTCTTCGACGAGGGCCAGTCGATCTGGCGTATGCCGGGTCGCCGCCAGGGTCTGTACCGCGGCTGGAGCCGGATCGCCCGCCGCAATCGGCGCCTGCGCCTGCGCGGGCTGGATGTCGGCGCCTTGCTGGCGGTGGCGGATGATCCCGAGTCCATGATCGACCATGTCATGCACCGCCTCGGGGTGCCTGAACCGCTGTGGATGGACTATTTCACCTTGGAACTGGCCCAATTGCATGGCTGGGCTGGCTTTGTGCGCTGGCGCGCCCAAGCGCGCCACTATTATTGGCAACAGCGCAATCCGGCCGACCTGGTGGACTATATCGCCATCCGTCTGGTCTTGGCGCTGGCCTTGTTGGAGGACAACGCCCGGCGCCGGAAGCGCAGTTTCGACTATCCGGCGCTGCGTGCCTATGCGGAGCAACATCCGCATGAATGCATACTGCGCCGGCAATTGAATGCCGGCATCGTGCTGCCGGACTATGCCCACCGCATCGAGGTGACATTGGACGCCGGGGACCCGGCGAGGATCGAAGCCCTGTATCGGGAGTATGCGCGCGAAAAGGTCATGCGCGAGGCCGATACCCGCGCCAAGCGTCTGCTGGAAGTCGGCGAAAAGGCCGGCATCCCACGCCAGAGCCTGTTGCAACATCCCGATGACCGGCTGCTGCGATTCGTCGATGCGGTGTATGAATTCAAGGCGCATGAGGAATTCATCTGGACGCGCGCATTGGAGCGGACCTACAGTGACCGGCTGTTGGCACAGATCGACGCCGTTGCCGAGCGCCGATCGACCAGCGCCGATGGCGCTGCTGCAGCCGGAAACGGCACTGACGCCACAACCGGCGCTGGTATGCTGGCGCGACCGAGCAGCAATGTGCAGGCGCTGTTCTGCATTGATGTACGCTCCGAGCGACTGCGTCGGCACCTGGAGGCGGTCGGCGACTACGAGACCTTCGGGGTCGCCGGTTTTTTCGGCATCCCGGTCAGTTTCATCGAATTCGGCAAGGGGCACGAGACCGCCCTGTGCCCAGCCATCGTCACGCCGCGAAATGTCGCCGTGGAGATGCCCCACAAACACGAGACGCATCGTCACGCCCTGTTCGAACTGGCCCACGAGGTGGTGCACGACCTGAAGAACACGGTGCTCGCCCCCTATGTCACGGTGGAAGCGGTCGGGCTGCTGTTCGGCTTCGACATGGTGGGCAAAACCTTCGCACCACGCGCCTACAATACTTGGCGCCAGCGCCTGGAGGCGAGCAAGCCACCGGCGCGTTTGTTGATCGATAAGATCACCCGCGAGGAGGCCGAAGAACTGGTCGCCAACTTGCAAGACGAAATGGTTATCCGCGCCATCGAGCGTCATTTCGGGGTCAAGCGCGAGGCGGTGACCAGCCCGATGATCCGCGAGCTGCGCGAGATCGCCCTGGGTCATTCCGCCCATCCCACCGACCCGTTCCAGGACCAGGCGCCGGAGCGCAGCGAGTTTGCCCGTCGTTTTGACGTGGACAGCGCCGCCGAGGCGGTGTTTATCCGCTCGTTGCAGGCTGAGTACCATGTGACGCCGGACCGGGCCACCATTCAGCTCGAACATCTGGCCAAGATCGGCTTTCGGCTCAAGCGCCAGGCACAGCTGATCGCCACGACCTTGCGCTCCATCGGCCTCGACAGCGATATCGCACGCACCGTGCTGGTGGTCGGCCACGGCAGCACCTCCGAAAACAACCCCTATGAATCGGCATTGGACTGCGGTGCCTGCGGCGGTGACCATGGCCTGATCAACGCGCGCATCTTCGCCGCCATGGCCAATCGCCGCGAGGTGCGCGAACTGCTCGCCGAGCAGGGCCTGAGGATTCCGCCGGAGACCTGGTTCATCCCGGCCCTGCACGATACCACCAGCGATGAAATCCAGTTCTTCGACCTCGACCAGCTGCCGCCTGGCACCCTGACCCGATTGACCCGCATCCAGGAAGACCTGACCGCTGCCGGGCGTCTGTGCGCACTGGAGCGCTGCAGCGAACTCGGCGAGACCGACATCCACACACCGGAGGCTGCCGCACGCCGGGTCAAACGCCACGCGTTGGACTGGACCCAGGTGCGCCCGGAATGGGGCCTGTCGAAGAACGCATCCTTTATCATCGGGCGCCGGGCATTGACCCGTGAATTGGACTTGCAGGGCCGCGCCTTTTTGCATTCCTATGACCATCGCATCGATCCCAAGGGCCGGCTGCTGGAGGGCATCCTGTCCGGCCCCCTGGTGGTTGCACAATGGATCAATATGGAGCACTACTTCTCGGTGGTCGACAACGAATCCTTCGGCAGCGGCAGCAAGGTCTATCACAACATCACCGGCCGCTTCGGAGTCATCAGCGGCAATATCAGCGATCTGCGCACCGGGCTGCCGGCACAGACCATGCTCGAGGGCGATCAGCCCTATCACGAGCCGATGCGCCTGCTCACCGTCATCGAGGCACCGCTGGGGTTGGTCGAAGACCTGCTCGCGCGCCTGTACAAGCCGCGCGAACTGGTGCATAACGGCTGGGTATTGCTCCTGGTGCTGGATGCGCAAACCAACAGCGCCAATCTGTTCCGCGACGGCGGCTGGGAGACGCGGCCAATTCGGCTGCCGGGATGAGAGCAGTTGGACAGCGGGTCTTTGGATCGTTGCGGAATCCTCATCAAACAGAAACCGGCCATCAGGCGCCGGCTTCAACGACTGCCGATGGGCGGGAGTGACAGATGCAAGAGCTGAAGCACAGCGAAATGAAAAAACTGGAAATCGTCGTCCAGGGCGAATACCAGGATTTCGTGCTGGATCTTCTGGAGCGCGCCGCGGTCAGCGGCTACACCATATTGCACAATTTGTCGGGCAAGGGCAGCCACGGCAGCCATGAGGGCCATTTGATGTTCAACGAGGATGATGTGTTGGTGATGATCATCACCGCGGTGCCGGAGGATCTCGCGGCGGCGATTCTCGAGGGGCTGACGCCGTTTTTCAACAAACACATGGGCGTGGTGTTCACGTCCGATATTCAGGTTACCCGACTGGACAAGTTTGCAACACCGAGTCAGACCAAGGTAAATACCTAATAAATCACGACTATCCTCCTCAAGAGCTCCTCGTTTTTCGGCTTACCAGCCCGTGATTGGACCTGAAAACGGTGGTATTCAATGCACGCTCCAGCGGCCCCATGGACACAAAGACAGGCTGCTACTGGTGCACGAAGCACCCGGACAGCGTCCTGCACAGCCAGCAAGGGCGACATCCGTGATTACCCGAAGTGGCGCAAGATCAGCGCCACCACCCGCAGCGATTTGGGCAAACGCTGTCGCGCCGGCTTCGCAAATCAGCAGCTGTTTTCATCGACCACATATCCAAGCGCCGTTTTGGCTGTTCCTGAGGTATTCCCACAAACCGGCCCTGGCATGGGGATGGTTTGCCCGTGGGCGATCCTTGTCCTGTGGCCCGCGCGTCGCCCGCAAGCGGGCTCCCACAAGCCGACCGGGAAGGCCGACGTAGGAGCCCGCTTGCGGGCGACTAGGCCGACGACGCGCAGGTCGGACGCAAGCCACGGGGCCTTGCCGACAGAAGGTGCTGCCTTCAAAGAATGCAAGTATTCACCGCAGAGACGCAGAGGGGCCAAGGCGAATGCATCGTCTTCTCTGCGTTCTCTGCGTCTCTGCGGTGAATCAAACTTCATCCTGAATGAAGAGGTAAACAGTTTACGAAGGCAGCACTCGCGCTTCGAGTCTTTGAAAGAATAGTAGAGTCTTTTCTCTGTGTGCTCTGTGTCTCTATGGTGAAAATCTTGTGTCGCGCTAATTCGTGCGATACTTACACAATCTCAGAGAGATTGTGTAAGTATTTCGAATCGCGCCTCAAAACCCTGAATTGCGTAGGTTGAGGTGAGGTACGAACCCCAACTGGCATTTGGACGGTTTGCCCGTGGTCGATCCTTGTGCTGTAGCCAGCGCGTCGGCTTTGCAGAGGCCAGTTGGCAACAGCGACAGCGCCCCGCAGCGACCGCACATTGGTGGGGATATCTCAGAGTCAAGAACCGATTCTGCGCGTCCTACGGTCGCGATCCCGAACTGAATCGAGCGATAATACCTGGCTATGAAAACCGACCAAGCCATCTATCAACTCTTGTCCATCGGTGCCGAGGCATTCCGGGTGCTGACCGGCGGTCTGCGGCTGGACGGGCCATATCAGTTCCGTTCTGTCACCTTCAAGGCCCTGGAGCGGCGCGCCGATGGCGTGTTCGAGCCCGCAGGCCAGGAGGCGCCGATGTATGTGGTCGAATTTCAGGCGCAGCCGAACGCCTCTGCCTGGTACAACCTGTTGACCAAGGTCGGCCTGATCGGCGAGCAGCGCCCGAGCGCCGACATCCGCGGGGTTCTGATTTTCTTACACGAAAAAGATGATCCCGGCCTGCCACTGGGGATCGCCGACGCCGAATCGCCGTTCACGGCGGTGTATTTGAACCGTTTTTTGCCGGAACTGCTGGCGCAAGAGCCCGACAACCCATTCGTGGTCGTGCTGGCGCCACTGGTGGTTGAGCGCGATGAGGAACTGCAGGCGCAGGTGCCGCACATTTGGCAAACCATCCAATCCGCCCCGCTGCCAGAGCCGATCCGCGAGCGGCTCGCGGAAGTGCTGCAATTCTGGCTGTTCGAACGTTTCCGCTCCCTGAGCGCGAAGGAGATTACATCCATGATCACGCATTTAACCCCGTTGGAAGAGACCCGTGCTTATCAAGAGATTTTTGCCGAGGGCAAGGCCGAGGGCAAAACCGAGGGCAAAACCGAGGGCAAGACCGAGGGCAAGGCCGATACATTGCAACGACAACTCCACCGCCGCTTCGGCGCCGTGCCGGACTGGGCCGAGCAACGCATCGCCGCGGCCTCCACCGAACAGCTCGATGCCTGGCTCGACGGCATTTTCGACGCCGACAGTGTCGCCGGGCTGCTTGGGCCGGCAGACCTGACGGACCTATAGGGGCGTGCGCGCACTCCAGCCGGACAAGAACAACCACGCCATCGTAGCTCGTGCCGAGGCTCCGAGACTGTGAAAGTAATCGCGATCTGAGGCGAAGAATCATTCACCACAGAGAGCTAAGAGAGAGCATAGAGAGCACAGCAGGTGCTGCCTTCAAAGAATGTAAGGATTTACCGCAGAGACGCAGAGTGCGCAGAGGGGCCAAGGCGAATGCATCCTCTTCTCTGCGTCTCTGCGTTCTCTGCGGTGAATCAAACTTCATCCTGGATGAATAGGTGAACATCTTACACAGGAAGAACCTAGGCTGTCGAAATCTGCCGTCTCACTAAAACAAGAGCTTCCCTGTTTTTGGATGCTTAGTCGGTGTCGGTGTCGAGGTCGGAATGAGGGATTGGTATCGAGCCGGCTGTTTCGATCGATGAGCGGATTCGATTCCGATTCCGATCGCGACCCCCGACACCGATTAGGCTTCCCCAGTGCGTTCGATGATGCAATCCAAGACCCGGAATCGGTTTGGCATCAACACTCAGGACATTTCGACAGCCCAGGAAGAACCCTCCGATCGGGGTAAACATTCGTTCGACCCATTCCTCGAAGAATCAACGAGTCAACGTCTCGCGGAAGCGTTGATCCAAGGGGTACACCCATAAGTCCTTGATTGGCACACTGGGTTTCCCGGCAGGGCCGAGCTTGCCGCGACCTTTGGTCTGGCCGAGGCGGAGCCAGTTGGCGGCGTGCTAGCAGGTGCCGCGGAAACGCGGTCTTTCGACGCAGGTCTCGAGCAGCACCGGGCGGTATGCGTAGACGTCCTGCCAGTGTCGGGGAAGCAGCTTGGCCGCCTTGGCCAGCAGCATGGAGGCGAGGTTGTGCACCTGTATCCAGGGCAGGATGAGAAACCTGGCATTGTTGACGACCAGGTGCAGATGTCGGCGACGTTGTTCATGCGACCAGCCGATGTAGCGATCGCGCGGTGCGCTCATCCAGGCCGCAGCGCCGAAGCCGAGCAGGGCGATGGGTTGCCCTGCCGAGTAGACCGTGTAGCGCAGTTGTGCGCCGGGCAGGGGCTTGTGTCCGAGGTCGTGGTAGCGCTGGATGGTTTCGTTCCACAGGCGCGAGTCCCCTGATGTGCGCACGCGCTGGAACAGCGGCGGCGCAAGCGCACCGACGGGCATGTCGAGCGGTTCTCCCGGATCGCTGAGCGCGCTGATGGACACCGTTGGATCGGGTCGCTTGCCACGCGGCGGGGGCAGCGTGATGAGCCCGTCGTCGTGCATGCGCAGCATGGCCACCCGAGCGGACATGTCCTTCAATCCGCCGTCGGGCTTGTGCCAGTGCAGTGCTCGGCAGGTCAATCGCGAGCGTTCGGCACGGGTGCGCGCCGGGTCTTCGGCGATGAGCCGGCGGATCAGCGCGATGTCCTCGGCGTGGAACTCGCGCCCACAGTAGCGATGGCTCACGTGTCCTCGCCGATGGGGAGCAGCTCGGCGGGCGGTGCTCGGCAGGCATAGGGACGCGAGAGGTCGACGCGGCGCGCGTCATCCATCGCCCAGGGGAGAAACGCATCGATCTGCGCCGGCGGGCTGGCGCCGTTTTCCGCGCAGGCCGTGAGATAGTCCAGCAGCCAGTGACGGGGGTTGATGCCCCACAGCACCAGGGTTTGCAGGATGGCGAACAGCGTGGCGGCAAGCTCTGCACTCCAGATGCTGCCCGATCCATAGTCATTCTTGCGCCCGGTGACCGGCGTGCGGATGCTGTTCTCACCGCGCTTGTGGTCCATCGGGACTTCGGGATGGTCGACAAAAACGGTGAGCCCGGACCAGTGCTCGAGCAGACTGGAGAGCACCTTGTTCTGTTGCGTGCGTGCACGCTTGGACAAACCGGCGCCTGGCGCATCCGCCTGCGCCAAGACCCGGGTTGCCTCCTCATGCATGTCCTGCATCCGGCCCTGCAGCGCCTCATGGTGTTGATGAAAGCCAGCGCCCTACTCACCAATGCAACGCTCGGGGTTCCACTGCTCCAGACGCAGTCGATTGAGATGGTAGAGCGTACCAATGCGCTCCTTCCATTCGAGCGCCCACTCCTGAAGCTCGGCGAAGGCGCGACCGGCATCCAGAAAGTCGCGGCGCATAGGTGCCCAGCAGAACGCCAGCAGGATGTTCAGCGCCAGCCGGGCCAGCTTCTTGTAGGCACTGTAGCAATCGCAGACGATGATGGCCTGCTGCGCCTGCAACCCGGCAAAATGCGCGCCGGGGACGGCGGCACTGCGGCTGGGGTCGATGCAGTAGAAGACCACCGACGGTGAACGCGTCACCCACAGAGTCCAGCGCGTACCGACCTTGCCCAGCAGCTCCACGAAGACTCCCCAGCGCGTCTCGTCATGATGGAAGAGCTGCTCGCTCGCCTGCTTGCAGTACAGCTCCTCGACGATGGGCTCGACGATGGGCTCGAACGGCCTTGTTCATAACTCCGACCAACTGACGAGCGGGTGCGTGGGGCTTTTCCGTAGAACGTTGATTTTAAATATAAAATACCGGGGAGCTCGAAGTCTTGGCCGAGCTTGTGAACAAGGCCGGCTCGAACAGTGGCGCGATGGCCTGCAAGCCACCGGCGAGCGTGCCGGGCGAGACTGCCAGCCCCTGGTCGCTCAGGTCCTGCAGAGTGCGGTGGACAGGTTGGCCGTAGCGGTATTTGCGCAGGATGATCTCGACCCAAAAGCTAACATCATAGTCGCTGCGCGGAATCAATCGCGCCGGCGGCGCGGCGCTGAGGATGGCCGGGGTGTCCTCGCAGGTGCAGCCGGGGTTGCGGGTATAGGCCCGGCGTCGGATGCGGCGCACGTGCGCCTCGACCTCGACCTCGATGACGTCGCTGTACTCCTCCAGTGCCGGGTTGGGACGATGCGGCAAGCCACAGGTCGAGCAGCGCTTTTGATCGTCATCCAGATCGTGCTCATCGGCAACGATGGGGAGATCCGGGCGCTTGGTGCGACCGTGCCCTGAACTGCCGGACTGCTGGCCGCGCTTGCGCTTGGACGGGCGGTTGCCTTGGTCGCTCCGTTGCGATCTCGGCGCGCGCTGCTTCTCGCTCTTCTTCCCGAACAACCGGTTCTGAAGGTCTTTGATCTTGGCATCCTCGAGCGCCACCTCTTCACGCAGCTTGTCGATCTCGGCTTTTGCCCTTGCATGCTGCGCTTCCCAGTCGCTTGCCCGGGCGGTGAGATCAATGTGCTCCTGTTTCGTGATCCTGACCCATTGCTGCGAGAACGGGCACGGTGGTTTCGCCTCGGAGCAAGTGTCCGCACGCTGTGCCTCGGCTGCCGTCGACTTGGGTTGTATCGCGGTTTGTATGGTCCAGCTTATACGGGAAATCTTCTCCTGTGTCCCATACTTTCTGGCTGAACGGAGGGCTTGGCCGAATATTTACCCCTGAATTGGCGCATGAGCAAGCTCCAGTTGCATCTTGTTCCGCTTGCTTCAGGACTGATTTCGAAGGACTGTATATCAACGTGTCTGTTCGTAACCGATTGATCAGACTAACGAATCTAGGTTTGTACGCCTTTACCTGGCGAGACATGCGGATTCGACCGAGACAAAAGCGGCGTTCGGCAGGTTCAATGATCGGTAAAGGATTTCTAGGCTTTTGGACACCCTAACCCTGGGGTATCCTTAGAGTCTGTCTGGCAAAAGTTCAGCCGCAATTTGCAAGCATTTTCTTGAGCATGGCGATACGGATCATATTCTCGGCAGTCCCAGTCAGGATCTCGAAATCCTTGCTCAGCCTGCGAAATCGACCGAGCCAAGCGAAACTGCGCTCAACCACCCAAGGTTTCGGAAGGACAGAGCCCATCCGTCTTTGATTTTAGTGGAAATGTGCAAGACGAGTCCGAGTGTCTCGTCGACGAATTTCACGGCCGTCCCGCGATAACCCGCATCGCCGGAAAACGCCTCGATGTTCGGGTGTCTCTCCGCCGCACCCGCCATCACGGGACCACCCGCCAAGGTATCGCTGCAATTGGCTGCGTGGACCGATACGTGCAACAGGTTGCCGAGGAGATCGACCACGCTATGACGTTGATGCCCTTTGACCTTCTTGCCGCCATCGATCCCGCATTCTTCGCTCGCGTACTCGGTTTTGACGCTTTGCGAGTCGATCATCCTATAACTCGGCGATGCCGAGCGACCGTTGTTTTGGCGGTGGAGTGCATTCAGTTGATCCAGCGCGGTTTCCCAAACAGCGCGTTTGTTCCATCGGCTGAAGTGATCGTAAACCGTTTGCCAGGGCGGAAAATCGTTGGTTAGCATGCGCCATTGGCAAGCGGACCTCACGACGTACAAAATGGCATCGACGATCCGTTTGCGCGGATGCAGGCTGGCACTGCGCCGTCGATCACGGGGTTGAAAATAGTGTTCAATCAGTGCCCATTCGGCGTCCGTCAGGTCACTCGGGTATCCCATGGCTTATCCTCGAAGAAAAAGTATTTGACTTTGATAGACATTTTTTTGGCAGACAGGTTCTTAGTTAATATATAGAGAAGATAGTGGCCTACAGCCTTTCTCCCGGGAAAGGCGCGGCGCTCGCGTCATTTGCCGGGTCGCCCGCAAGCGGGCTCCTACGCCGACCGGCTCCTACGGCGCGTAAAGGTCCGCTTGCGGGCGAGGCGCCTTGGCCCCTCTGCGCACGCTGCGTCTCTGCGGTGAATCCTTACATTCTTTAAAAAGGCAGCACCCGCTTTGCAGACGCCAGTTCAGCGACAGCGCCCCGTAGCAACTGCACATTGGTGGGGATACCTCAGGGTCGGGAACCGCAGTCTTACGGTCGCGATCCCAAACTGAATTGAGCGATAATACCTGGCTATGAAAACCGACCAAGCCATCTATCAACTCTTGTCCATCGGTGCCGAAGCATTCCGGGTGCTGACCGGCGGTCTGCGGCTGGACGGGCTATATCAGTTCCGTTCTGTCACCTTCAAGGCCCTGGAGCGGCGCGCCGATGGCGTGTTCGAGCCCGCAGGCCAGGAGGCGCCGATGTATGTGGTCGAATTTCAGGCGCAGCCGAACGCCTCTGCCTGGTACAACCTGTTGACCAAGGTCGGTCTGATCGGCGAGCAGCGCCCGAGCGCCGACATCCGCGGGGTTCTGATTTTCTTACACGAAAAAGATGATCCCGGCCTGCCGCTGGGGATCGCCGACGCCGAATCGCCGTTCACGGCGGTGTATTTGAACCGTTTTTTGCCGGAACTGCTGGCGCAAGAGCCCGACAACCCATTCGTGGTCGTGCTGGCGCCACTGGTGGTTGAGCGCGACGAGGAACTGAAGGCGCAGGTGCCGCACATTTGGCAAACCATCCAATCCGCCCCGCTGCCAGAGCCGATCCGCGAGCGGCTCGCGGAAGTGCTGCAATTCTGGCTGTTCGAACGTTTCCGCTCCCTGAGCGCGAAGGAGATTACATCCATGATCACGCATTTAACCCCGTTGGAAGAGACCCGTGCTTATCAAGAGATTTTTGCCGAGGGCAAGGCCGAGGGCAAAACCGAGGGCAAAACCGAGGGCAAAACCGAGGGCAAGACCGAGGGCAAGGCCGATACATTGCAACGACAACTCCACCGCCGCTTCGGCGCCGTGCCGGACTGGGCCGAGCAACGCATCGCCGCGGCCTCCACCGAACAGCTCGATGCCTGGCTCGACGGCATTTTCGACGCCGACAGTGTCGCCGGGCTGCTTGGGCCGGCAGACCTGACGGACCTATAGGGGCGTGCGCGCACTCCAGCCGGACAAGAACAACCACGCCATCGTAGCTCGTGCCGAGGCTCCGAGACTGTGAAAGTAATCGCGATCTGAGGCGAAGAATCATTCACCACAGAGAGCTAAGAGAGAGCATAGAGAGCACAGCAGGTGCTGCCTTCAAAGAATGTAAGGATTTACCGCAGAGACGCAGAGTGCGCAGAGGGGCCAAGGCGAATGCATCCTCTTCTCTGCGTCTCTGCGGTGAATCAAACTTCATCCTGGATGAATAAGTGAACATCTTACACAGGAAGAACCTAGGAGGCTGTCCGAGAACTCAGAGCACGCACAACACATATAGTCCTCTCACGTGACATCAAATCTGCCCCTTTCGTTTAGGGCCAGCACTCACGCACCAAAAACAAAAGGGCATATCTAGTTATCATGTTGAGTGACTATAGCGCCTGCAATCGGGTTGTGTGCTCTATATCTTGTGTCCTATTTTCATTCTCGGACAGCCTTCTAAGCTGTCGAAATCTGCCGTCTCACTAAAACAAGAGCTTCCCGGTTTTTGGATGCTGAGTCGGTGTCGGTGTCGAGGTCGGAATGAGGGATTGGTATCGAGCTGGCTGTTTTGATCGATGAGCGGATTCGATTCCGATTCCGATCGCGACCCCCGACACCGATTCGGCTTCCCCAGTGCGTTCGATGATGCAATCCAAGACCCGGAATCGGTTTGGCATCAACACTCAGGACATTTCGACAGCCCAGGAAGAACCCCCGAGCGGGCAGTATAAGGCGTTGTTACAGCAGCGGATTATCTGGGGATGCATCAGGAACAGACCCTGGGGGTGTCTTCAGTTGAGCTGTCGAGAAGAGGCTGACCTAGAGCCTTTCTACCGGGGAAGATGCGGCGCTCTCCGATCCGCCGGCAATCGCCTGCCGGGTCGCCCGCAAGCGGGCTCCTACGCCGGATACCTCAGGTACAGACTAGCTTTTATCGTGTACGAATGGCTCAGTTGTTGGCTCCGAGGCTTGCCTTTCCGCCCGGATCTGGCAACTTTCTCGCCAACCCTTCGATTCAGACTTGCACTACGCACAGGTCAGCCGCACCGTTAAAAAGTTATTTATACAGAATCCAAGATGTTTTTGTGAAGATCAATCAGGTCTTACAATGTAACACTCATTAAGTGTGACATCGATTGGCGCCTGATCGGCAAGGACGCGTTGGACTCCGGATCTTCCAGACGTTCCATCAGTGCCGCGTAGGCACCGGCAGGAATGCAGCAGCAAACTAGCTGGTTCTGTCAATACTCCGGAGACCTAAGCCCATGCACGTGATCGTAATCGGCAGTGGCGTTATCGGCACGACCACCGCGTACTATCTCGCCCGACTTGGCCAGCAGGTCAGCGTGCTCGAGCGCAGGGCCAGCGCCGGTCTAGAAACCAGCTTTGCCAACGCCGGACAGGTGTCGCCGGGCTACGCCGCCCCCTGGGCAGCCCCGGGGGTTCCGTTCAAAGCGATCAAGTGGCTGCTGTCGAAACACTCGCCGTTGGTCATCAATCCACGTATGGATTGGTCAATGCTCCGCTTCCTGCTGATGCTGCTGCGCAATTGCACCAGCGCCCGTTATACGCTGAACAAGGGCCGTATGTTACGCATCGCCGAATACAGCCGGCGCGCCTTTGCCGAGTTACGCGAAGCAACCGGTGTCCGCTACGACGAACGCCGCTTGGGTACATTGCAATTGTTCCGCACCCGCAAGCAGGTGCAGCACGCGCATCGGGATATGGATATCCTGGCCGAAAGCGGCATACCCCATGAACTGCTCGATACGGACGGCTGCATCGATAACGAACCGGCCCTGGCTCGGGTGCGAAACAAGATCGCCGGCGGATTGCGGTTACCACTAGACGAGACTGGCGACTGCTTCGCGTTTACCGACGCGCTGAGCCGTATCGCCAGCGAGCAGGGTGCCAGATTCCATTTTGGCGTCAAGGTGCAGGAACTGGCCACCCAGGATGGGCGTATCACCGGTGTGCAAACCGACCAGGGACGCATCGACGGCGATCTGTACGTGCTGGCGCTGGGCAGCTATTCTACGGCGCTGCTGCGCCCGCTTGGTATCGATCTGCCGGTGTATCCGGTCAAAGGCTACTCATTGACCATGCCGATCGTCAATACGGATGCCGCGCCACGTTCAACCATTATGGACGAGACCCATAAGGTGGCCATCACGCGGCTGGGCGAGCGCATTCGCGTGGCTGGCACCGCGGAACTCAATGGCTTCGATGCGAGCCTGCCGCAACAACGTCGCGACACCATTGCCCATGTGGTCTCGGACCTATTTCCGGACGGCGGCGACCTGACCCGCGCCAGTTTCTGGGCCGGCTTGCGCCCGATGACCCCGGACGGCACACCAGTGCTTGGTCCAACGCGCTACCCAAACCTCTACCTGAACACTGGTCACGGCACTTTGGGCTGGACTATGTCCTGCGGCTCCAGCCGGCTGCTCGCCGATCTGATCAGAGGCCACACCCCGGAACTGGATTTGGATGGACTGACATTGCAACGCTATCGTCGCTGGTCGGGATGAGAGTGCGCGATCTAGTTTTTGGGCGATCTGGAGGCAATCTAGTATCTGCTTGTCGCATTTCCCACAACAGGATTGCCACGGGTCCTGCATCATGCTGGCATAAAAACAGCAACCGACTGATTGAAAGGAATTAACAAGTAGCTCATCGTAAAACGGATCGAGCTGGTACGCGGCGTGCTTGCATTTCATATTCAGCCCATTGAACCACTCGATGATGAACGCCCTCAAACAACGCCTCGCTGATTGCCGCCCGCTCGCCGAGACGCTCTGCAACGCATTGCGCACCGAGACGGCCAAACTCGGCTTCGGCACAAATGACCTGCCCGCGGCCGATGCCGGCACGGCGGCCTATCGGCTCGAATCCGATCCGGCTTCAGGCTCCGAAAGCCTGCTGGGAGAATGGCATGATCGGCATGGGTATCGCATCGGTATGCTGCTGTTTCACGGCGACGGCAGCTTTTTTGCTGAACACGACATCGCCAAGCCGCATCCCACCGATCCCAGCCTGTTTGTCGAGGCGATCGAGGCTTGGGGCCGCGACAACCAGCTGTGTTGCGAACCTCGGCTGTTATCGATGATCGAAGATGCCGACCAACCCACCGATTGAACAGACCGCCTGCATGGACCGATTGGATCGATTGGATTGGTTCGGCACGCTCGCGGCATCCCCCCAAAACCCTGCACACCGGAGCAACAACAATGAACAGCGGCTATCTGATCCTCTATCACAAGCAATCCACCAGCGCCCGAACACGTTTCCTGCGACACGGCCACGGTGGCATTTGCGGAATCGACGCGTTGCCCGAGGACGCGCTGCTGGACCCGACGCGGGGTGACGACGACAGCACCTTGACCACGCATCCGGGCATGCTGTTGCGCAATGCCGAAAACCGGCTCAAATTGCCGCGCGGGAGTCTGGAATCGGACTTGGGATTCCGCTGCCGGGTAGTTGCCGACGATACGGCCGGCGATGTGCATCTGGCTCATTTCGTCAGTATCGATCCGCCGTTCGAAGCCGCTCATCATGTTGGCGCGGCATTCATCGATCTGACCCAGGCGCGCGGCCTGCCGTCTACGGAATTGGAATTATTGCGTTTGGCCTACGAACACGTGCTGGGCTGAATCAGCCTGCCCGATCCGCCGGTTGTTGATTGAAACGTTTCTCTGGGGAATAGGGAAACACATCTTCGACAACGCCTTGCTGAATCGCTTGCTGGCGTTCGCGCCACCAGGCCGGGTCGAAAATCTCCCGATGCAATTTTCGAAATGCCTTGCGGAAACGAGGTTCGGTCAGCAGGAAGGTTTCGAATTCTTCCGGAAACACATCGCCAGGCGCGGCTGTGTACCAGACATCTTCGGAAAACTCCATCTCCGGGAATGGCGGGGGCGGAATGTCCCGAAAGCGACATTCGGTCAGATAGCAGATTTCGTCATAGTCGTAAAACACCACGCGACCGTGGCGGGTGACGCCGAAGTTTTTGAACAAGAAATCGCCGGGGAAGATATTGGCGGCGGCGAGTTGCTTGATCGCATCGCCATATTCGGCGGCGGCATGCACGATTTCGTCGTCGTTGGCGCTGCCCAGATAGATGTTCAGCGGCGACATGCGCCGCTCGATGTACAGATGCTTGATAATGAGCTGGTCGCCGGACTGTTCAATACTGCCGGCACATTCCTCGCGCAACAGGGTGATGAGTTCATCAGAAAAACGCTCGCGCGGAAAAGCAACATGGGAATATTCCCAGGAATCGGCCATGCGGCCGACACGATCGTGCAGCTTGACCATCAGATACTTCTGCTTGACCTGCTCCCGGGTCATTTCCTTGGGCGGCGGGAAATGGTCTTTGATCACCTTGAACACATACGGAAAGGACGGCAGCATGAACACGCACATGACCATGCCGCGAATGCCCGGCGCGACGGTGAACTCATCGCTGGAATACCGTAGATGCTTCAAAAAATCCCGGTAAAACTCGGCCTTGCCGAACTTCTGCAAGCCGATGGCGGTGTACAGCTCGGCTTTGCCCTTGTAGCGCATCAGCGGGCGTAAAAAATCGACTACCGCCGCCGGCACCTCGGTGTCGACCATGAAATAAGCGCGGGAAAAGCTGAAGATGTTGGAAATATCATCCTCACCGGTCAACAGGCCATCGACATACAGGCCGCCGGAACTCTGGTTGCCATCGCCGGGGCTCCCTTGCGCATCCCGTTGGTCCTGATGATTCATGATCGGAATCACAAACGGAACCTGTTCGGCCCCGTTGACCACCTTGCCGATCACATAGGCGGCCTTGTTGCGAAAGAACGGTTCGGAGAGCACCAGCAGCTGGAAATTCTGCTGCCGAGCTCGATTCGCCGGCAAGCGCTCGCGAATCGCGCGCATCAAATTGCGAATATCGCGCCGCCGATAGAGAAACGGCAAACCGAAGTTCAGATCTTCCAACAGGACCCAAAGCACCCGGGCGAAACCGTCGCGTGCCGGATAGTAGGGTCGAAAGATCGGTACCTCCGCTTCCAGATGCTCCGTGGACAGCATCGGCCAAACGAAGATGTAGGCGTTGTTGTAATAGCGCCGGTCGAACAATCGGCAGAACACCGAATTGTAAAAGGTTTCGGCCAATTCGGGCTGGTGATGCTGGGGCAGCAGACGTGCATACTCCACTTTGACCCGCTGCCAGAGCTGATCCTCTGGGCTGCGCAGTTGAAAGTCCCGGCGTAACTTGGCGGTGGTTTCGATGACACGTTGGTCGTAAAAGCCGATCCGTTCACGCGCGGCACATTGTGCGGCAACCCAATCCCCTTGCTCGAAACGCCAACGAGCCCCGGAAGTGATTTCACGAAACAGGCGGTAATGGCCGTCAAAGCCATCGAGGAATGCCTCGGCCAGGCGCTTGGCTTCAACCCAGGCCATGCTGAAGGATGCTTGTTGTCATCATCGGGCTGCTGCAAGCTGCACGCTGGTCAGCCCAGATCATTCGGCAATGGCAGTTCCTGTTCCGCCACCAGGATGCCGTCAACGTCACAATATATCCAGTTGCCGGGGTTGATGCGCACCCCGGCGACATCAATCGGCAGATCCACCTGGCCTTCGCCCCGGCGGGTGCTCTTGCGCGGTATGGTTGCCAGGGCTTTGATGCCCAGATCCAGCTCTGCCAGGCGCGCGCTGTCACGCACGCAGCCATCGATGATGACACCGGCCCAACCATTGTCCACAGCGCTCTCGGCGATCAGATCGCCGAGCATCGCACAACGTACGGAGCCGCCCGCATCCGCTACCAGTACCCTGCCCTGACCTGGCTGCGCCAACATCTCCTTGATGCGGGAGTTGTCTTCAAAACACTTGACCGTCACCGTTTGGCCAAAGAACGCCTCGCGCCCGCCGAAATCCGCAAAGATCGGCTCGCAAACGCCGAGTTGCTCCTCGAACTGGTCATAGAGATCGGCGGTGCTGAAGGTTATGCTCACAATGGCGGGCCTTTTGGGTCGATATGGTTTCGAGTCGATTGGTTTGGATGCGATCAGCGGCGCGGTGACGATGGCGATCCGGTCATTGCAAGCAAGGGCCTTGGAGACCCAGTCCTAAAATTGCTACCTGGAATCGCAAAATCAGAAGCGTTATCCCACAGCTGCGATCTTGGGCGATTGCTGGATGGAAACGTACCAACTGGCGCCGGATTCTCGTTCGCCTTTGCGAAGCGGCAACTCGCCCATGGTCGCCCTATGAGCGGGTTGCCGCAACGTCGATGCCGGACGAGAAGACAAGCCAGGCGGTAGATTTGTCGACAGAAGTCGCCTTAGAACTGCTCTTCTTCCGTCGAGCCGGTCAGTGCCGTCACCGACGAGGCACCGCCCTGGATGGTGGTGGTGACATCGTCGAAGTATCCGGCGCCGACCTCCTGCTGATGGGAAACGAAGGTGTAGCCACGATCGCGGGCACCGAACTCCGGCTCCTGCACCTTCTCAACATAGTGCTTCATGCCCTCGCCGCGGGCATAGTCATAGGCCAGGTCGAACATGTTGTACCACATATTGTGGATGCCGGCCAGGGTGATGAACTGATACTTGTAGCCCATGTCGGCCAATTCGTCCTGGAACTTGGCGATGGTGGCATCGTCGAGATTTTTCTTCCAGTTGAACGACGGCGAGCAGTTATAAGCCAACAGTTTGTTCGGGTTCTTCGCCAACACGGCCTGCGCAAACTCGCGCGCAAAACCCAGATCCGGGGTACCCGTCTCGCACCAGACCAGATCGGCATAGGGCGCGTAGGCGAGGCCGCGGCTGATGGCCTGTTCCGCACCGTTGTTGACCTGATAAAAGCCCTCGCTTGTCCGCGTGCCGGTCAGGAAGGGTTGGTCGTTTGCATCGACATCGGAGGTCAGCAGATTGGCTGCCTCGGCATCGGTGCGCGCCAGCAACAGAGTCGGCACGCCGGTAACATCCGCGGCCAGGCGGGCGGCGACCAGCTTTTGCACCGCCTCTGATGTCGGCACCAGCACCTTGCCGCCCATGTGGCCACATTTTTTCACAGCCGCAAGCTGATCTTCGAAATGCACGCCGGAAGCGCCGGCACCGATCATGTTCTTCATCAGTTCGAAGGCATTCAGCACGCCGCCGAAACCGGCCTCGGCATCTGCAACGATGGGTAAGAAGTAGTCGATATAGCCTTCATCGCCGGGACCGATCTCTTTCGACCATTGGATCTCGTCGGCGCGCTTGAAGGTATTGTTGATTCGCCGCACCATGGTCGGCACCGAGTCATAGGCATACAGCGACTGGTCCGGGTACATGGTCTCGGAGGTGTTGCCATCCGCGGCGACCTGCCAACCGGACAGATAGATGGCCTCGACACCAGCCTTGGCCTGCTGCATCGCCTGGCCGGCAGTGATTGCACCCATGCAGTTGACATAGCCCTTTTTGGCATCGCCGTGCACCAGACTCCAGAGCTTTTCGGCACCGCGGCGAGCATAGGTATATTCAGGTTGGAGACTGCCGCGCAGACGTACGACGTCAGCTGCACTGTAGCCACGAACAACGTCGTTCCAACGAGGATTTTCCGCCCAATCCTTCTCGAGGGCTTGGATCTGCTGAGCGCGGGTGGGGTTCGAAGTCATGGCAATCTCCACAATGGTATGAATTATTCCGTGCCGTCCCGATCGGCAAGTAGGCGAGCAGTCGGCTCGGCCATCTAGTCCAGATAAGCTGGTCCAGATCAGGTCGGCCCAGCGAAAAGAGGGCTCGCTTGTCGCGGGGTTCGGGAGCGGCAAATAGATGACCGTACTTGTCGGTCTTGATGCGGAACCTTATCTATCATGAAAATATTTGAACATGCAATTATTTCAATGCTGGCTATTGATAAAAATTAATTGCAGTGGGGTTGATTTACAATCTTCCTAATTATGCCCGTTGTCCATGCCGGCTCGCTTACTGCACCAGAGCCGTCTTGCGGATGCTGCCTGCGCAGCATGTTCAATTATTCCACCAGAATGAAGTTTGATTCGCCGCAGAGAACGCAGAGAAGAGGGATGCATTGGCCCTAGCCTAGGCTGTCGAAATGTCCTGAGTTTTGATGCCAAACCGATTCCGGGTCTTGGATTGCATCATCGAACGCACTGGGGAAGCCTAATCGGTGTCGGGGTCGCTATCGGAATCGGAATCGAATCCGCTCATCGATCAAAATAGCTAGCTCGATACCAATCCCTAATTCCGACCTCGACACCGACACCGACTAAGCACCCAAAAACCGGGAAGCTCTTGTTCTAGTGAGACGGCAGATTTCGACAGCCTAGCATAGTGCCGCCTGCACTCCCCTCCGTGCTACCTTGATTTTCCAGCCAGAAACGCGCGCACCACCTGCTCTGCGGTCCGGGCCAGCAGCATCTCGCTTTGGCTTTGCGCATCCTCCAGGCTGATCGGACCGGGGCAAAGACTAAACAACGCATGCATACCGGCCGGATGCAATGCATCCGCGTCGTCGCCGACGCTGCCGGCAATGGCGATGCACGGAACACCCAGCCGGGCGGCATGAGCGGCCACCGCGCCTGGTGCCTTGCCAAAGCGGGTCTGGCCATCGATTCGGCCCTCGGCGGTCAGCACCAGGTCAGCCCCAGCCAGGTGTCGCTCCAGACCGACCAGATCCAGCACCACATCGGCACCAGGTCGTAATGCGGCGCCGCAAAAAGCGAGCAGACCGGCGCCCAGACCGCCCGCGGCACCGGCGCCGGGGAGATCGCGCGTGTCAATGCCAAGATCACGCGCGATCACATCCGCCAAGTGTGCCAGACCGGTATCGAGTAATGCCACCTGCTGCGCATCGGCGCCCTTCTGCGGAGCATAAACCCGCGCCGCACCCTGAGTGCCGATTAGCGGATTATCCACATCGCAGATGGCCTCGACACGCACATCGGCGAGACGGGCATCGACCTCCGCCGCATCGATGCGATCGATCTGCGCCAGATGACCTCCCACCGGATCGACTGGCTCCCCGGCTCGATCCAGAAACCGATAACCGAGCGCCGCGGCCATGCCAATGCCGCCATCGTTGGTCGCGCTGCCGCCGATGCCGACTACCAGGGTGCGCGCACCCAAATCTAGTGCATGACGCATCAATTCGCCGGTGCCCAGCGTGGTTGTGCGCATTGGGTCGCGCTCGGTCTCGGCTAATAAGGCAAGGCCGCTGGCCAGCGCCATCTCGATAACAGCGGTTTGTGTGTCCGGCAGCCAGGCCAGTTCGGCATCCAGTGGATCGAAGCGCGGCCCGGCAACCCGAAAGCGCTTTGGTCGCGCCCCCAGGGCATGGGTCACCACATCGGCTAGTCCGTCGCCGCCGTCCGCCACTGGTATCTGCACCAGCTCGGCATCCGGCACCGCACGGACGACACCGGCGGCCATTGCAGCGGCCGCCGAACTCGCCATGCAGCTTCCTTTCAAGGCATTGGGCGCGAGAATGATTTTCAATCTTGGCATTGGACGCCTCCATTTGGTGGCCATGGAAAAAGCAATCACGCCCAGGGTTTTGCGACGTGCACTGGTCAGAGAAGCATCCGGCTAGCGATGTTCTCCCAGCGATGTTCTCCCAATAAGGCGCGCGGCCGTGCTAGTGCCTGCTCGCCCCTGTCGGCGCGTACTTGCTCGCCGTTCGCGCGGCGGCGCTGCTGCTCGCGATGGCTTATTCAGCTTCCGCGCCGGTAGGCAGGAGTTCGCCGTCGGCATACGCCCAGCGCAGCCACTTGGCTTCGATACCTCGGAGGCCGCCAGTCCAGAGCTACAATTGCAGTCCCAGCAGCGGGCTAGCCAGCTCGCCGTTTGCAGCCCACTCGATCTGTTGGCAACGGCCGTCGCGAAGCGTAAATACAGTATTCTCCTCCGGCTTAAACGGATCGAACCGACGGTATTCCGGCACTTGCATCAGATTTTGGTAGACCTCCATCTGCGCGCCCTTGTCCGCAAACAGCAAGGGGCAACCAAAGCGGATTCGGGCATCGCATGTATCCTCCCTTGCGGATTCAACTCGCCAGACGCCGCCAGTAGGTAGCGCGCCAATAGTAGAGCACGGTAGTGTCCGGCCAGGGATAAGAATCGGCATAGCTGATACCACGTGCCGGTTGCTCGATATTATCTCGTGCCGGGTCGAGCAGACGCCAATTGTCATCGATTCCCTCACCCTCCACTGGCATTCGCGTACGATCGCGGTTACGCCGTTCGGAAGCGCCATAGTCCTGATAGTTTTGCTGCGCCTCGGCCAGGCTGACCGTATTACTGCTGCCAGGCATATGTGGAAACCGCAGTTGCGTCAGATCATCCTCCCAGCCACAGATTGGGCAAATCTGATGAAAACCCGGCACCTGGTCATGCACCAGGTGGCCACAGCAGGGACAAGGATATTTATCGGTCACGAGGTTACCAGGGTTGTCTCGGTGTATGGTTTTGGTACGGTTAAATTACAGGTGGAGCCAATCGAGTAAAAGTTCCATCCACTCGACAATGTTCAAGCTGCGTCTGGACCGCCACCATCTCCCGCATATCATGAGGAGCATGTTCTCTTCTCCCTGGGGGTTTCCCTGGTATGTCTCCCTGGTATGTCTCCCTGGTATGTCTCCTTGGTATGGTCTTTCAGAAAAAATCTTGGAGCTGCGTAATCGCGGCTCATTGATTTTGAACGATCATTTTGGGTCTGCATGCTAGAGTCGTTTTCTGAAGATCTGTATACCTAACATTCCGCACGAGCCCCATTGTGACTTCGCAATGAAGGAAGAGCAGCAGTTCGGGAGCTGGCACAGCATCCGAGAGCGAAGCCATCAGGTACTGGAATTGAAAACCATGATGCGGGCATAGACGAATCCAGCGAGGCAATCCCATCAAACCTTAGCAGATTGCGAGCCTCTATCCACCAGAGAGGTTTGAACATACGACGGACATCAAAATCGAGTCAGTGGAAATCCTGCCACTCGTGAAATACGACATGGAAGCGCTTGGGCTTGCGCGCTTATTCGCGCTTATTCGACAAGTTGGTGCCAAACCACAACGGCGCGGAAATCGCCCCAGCGCAGGTCCTGTGAATGATGAGCGAGATCATAGAGAAAAGTGGGCGCATCCCCTGGGTGCACAGCACATCGAAAGCGCAGGTGGAGCACAACGCCCGTGAATAGCGCATGGTCAAGGTCAAGCAGGCGTTAGATAAGATCGCATCGGGTGCCGCCTTCAAAGAATGTAAGGATTCACCGCAGAGACGCAGAGTACCCAAGGCGCCTCGCCCGCAAGCGGACCTTTACCAGCCGAGCCGGTCGGCGTAGGAGCCCGCTTGCGGGCGACCCGCCAGCCGATACCAGCGGATCGAACGCGAGCCCCGCGCCTTTCCCGGGAGGAAGGGCACTGCCTTCGAAGAATAGATGAATTCACCGCAGAGACGCAGAGTGCGCAGAGTGCGCAGAGTGCGCAAGGCCAATGCATCCCTTTTCTCTGCGTTCTCTGCGTCTCTGCGGTGAATCAAACTTCATTCTGGTTGAACAGCTGAACATTCTACGCAGGCAGCACCCGTCAAGGGTCGATTGCCTAAAGCCGCAACAGTCGAATCCGCCGCCCGCCAGGGTTGATCTGTTCGCTGTCCGAGAGCCGCTTAGCCAGCGGTAACTGCCCGCTGCGTCGATCGAAAATTGCCAGCCAACCGGTGGCTAGACCAGCCCTTTCAAGTTGCGCAAAAACAACATTATGAATCAGCCTCTTAGCGTCAAGGTCTCGCAGGCATCCGCAGCCGCTTGCCAGCTTTTCGGAAAGCAAATACGGCAAAATCATGCGGCTGCAATCGTACACGTATCGACACCTTAAAAGGGCTGGGTAGAGGTCATGATGTTCAGCCAGATCTTCCAGCGGTTCATGGAACAAAGGCCCGTGCCGGTGATGGTTCAGGCCCTATTGGAACGGGTACTCAGCCCCAGCAAGCTCGATGCCTGGTTTGCGCGCACGGCGGTGGATCAATATACCCGGGAGTTGTTGTTCTCAACGATTTTCAATTTGATGAGCGCAGTGGTCTTCAAAACCCACCCATCCATAAACGCCGCCTACAAAGAGCAAGGCGAGTCGATCGGGGTTTCGATCACCTCGGTGTACAACAAACTCAACGGCCTGGAAAGTACGACCTCGGCGGCGTTGGTTCGAGACACGGCGCGGGAACAGGCCGCGATCGTCGAACAGATGGGCGGACAGTGCGCACCTTGGCTGCCCGGCTATCGGATCAAAGTCCTCGACGGCAACTGCATCGAGGCCACGGAGCATCGCTTGGAGGTGCTCAGAGAGACCAAGGCCGGAGCCTTGCCGGGAAAATCGCTGGTCGTTTACGATCCGTTGTTGGAGATGGCCACGGATGTGTTTCCTTGCGAAGACGGTCACGCCCAAGCGCGCTCGCTGTTCGCAGATGTGTTGCCGACGGTGCGGGAACATGACGTCTGGATCATGGATCGCAACTTCTGCGTGCGCAGCTTTCTGCTCGGGATTGCCGACCGGAAAGGTTATTTCGTTTGTCGCGAACATAAGGGACTGGCCTTTAGCATGCAGAGTCCGTGGCGAAAGATCGGCAGTACCGAGTCCGGAAAGGTCTACGAGCAGCGCATCGAGCTCGTCGACGACGAAGGCGAAGTCCAGCGCTATCGTCGCATCAAAGTCTGCCTGAAACAGGCTACGCGCGACGGGGAAACCGAACGCTTGCTGCTGACGAATCTGCCGAAATCGGCGGCCGATGCCAAGCTCGTCGCCGACATGTACCGCAAGCGCTGGCGTATCGAAACCATGTTCCAAGAGCTCGAGGCGCATCTGCATTCCGAGATCAATACGCTGGGCTACCCGAAAGCCGCACTGTTCGGTTTTTGCGTTGCGCTGGTCGCCTACAACGCATTGGCCGTGGTCAAAGCCGCGTTACGCACGATACACGGTGAAGAAACCATCGCCAACGACCTTTCCGGCTACTATTTAGCCGGGAATATCGCTCGAACCTATGACGGCATGACGGTTGCCATTCCGGAACAGGAATGGACCGTCTTTCGAACCATGTCGCTCGCCGAATTCGCGCAGATGTACTTGCAATTGGCCTCCAACGTCAATCTGGCAAAGTTCAAAAAGAGCCGTCGGGGACCGAAAAAACCACCGCCGAAGCGAAATCGATAGTCCAACCACCCTCACGTTTCGACAGCGAAATTGCTCAAGGGGAAGACACCGCGTGAGTAGTCACCTTGAAAGGGTTGGCCCAGCCGACAGACTCGATGGCCGCACGCTAGACGTCGAGCTTCTCATGACCGAATGGCATAGGGCGTTTTCTCTCTCGATTCCGATTCCGATTCCGATTCCGATAGCGACCCCGACCCCGATTGCACTCCGCCGATGTCTGGATAGCGTTGTATCGGTAATTCATGAACCGCTACTAAGCCACTGTTTGAGTACGCCCGCGCCCAGCGCGATCGAGGGGAGGCAATCGCCACGGGCTATGCAAGCGGCGGCTACAGGCTGAAGGAGATCGGCGCGCTCTTCGGACTATAGGATGCTCAGGTCAGTCGGATCGCTCGCAGGGGGCGCGGTGTAAAATGCAAGAGCTACTCCCGTCTCGCATTTCCCCACTCCCGCATATGACCCCATTCCCGCAGTCACTTCTCCGAGGCAGACAATCTCCCGGAATGTGACAATTCGCTAGAGCTGGCTATTTTCATCAATCGCGGAAATAATTGATTTCAGAGGTCAGCCCGGTGCCGGGACAGACCGTTCCCAGTTCAAATTGATCCCCAACCGGTTTGCGACACCGGAAGGGGTGCCAGAAGCCAAACGCTCCCCTTATGAAGCACGAAATCTTGTTGTTCCTTGCCGCATCTTTGATGCTGGCCCTTGCCCTGGTTGTCAGAGGACGCCTCCAAGACAATTACTTCAGATTTGCGCTCATTTCAGTCGGCGCCTTTATCGTTGCTCAGGTCTTGATCCATACCCTGACGGACGCCGTGCAATGGCAACGGCGCAGCAGCATCGAAGGGGTGCTGCAAGGATTGCTCCAAGATAACCGTCAAGGCGACCGACTCCTGCTGGTTGGTTCCAGCTACACGGCCCGGGCAATCGACGATGCCGTCCTCGAGCAAGAGCTTGAACAAAACAATGCGCCACTGCTAGTGCAATTGCTTAGTTATCCCGGAGTCTTCGCCTTTGAACAAGATCTATTCCTGGAGCGCTATCTGGAACAAAGCCAACAACGACCGGCGATCGTTCTCATTGAACTCGGCAGCGAATTAATCGCAACAACAGCCAAAGAGAACTCAATGACAAGCAAGACGCTCCGCTATCACGACACCAAGCGCGTAGCCATGATGTTGCATCAAGTAATCTACCGCATGCCGCGCGAAAACGCAGCCGAGCTGATACCCCTGTCCGCCGGTATCCTAGAGCGCCACCTGGCACATCTGTTCAATCTGGGAATCCTCTTGCACATAGAAGACACTAAAGCCGCCAAGATCCGCCGTGGTTTCCTCCCCGACGATGAGGTAGCGGAAGGCTTTGATATCGAGGAGGCGCGCCGAATCATCCAGGCACGCCGTCAACGTAGTGGCCGAATTGGACTGAACACAGAGATCGACGCCTACAGCGCACTGATTGAATTCCGACGAACGCAGGCCCGAAGGCTCGAGACCGAGAATCTTCAGCCTGTGATGTTCTACGATGTACCTTCCCTCGACGATACACGACTAGCCCGGACGGATGCCTTATGCCGAGCGCTTGGCCAGTATTGCATTGCGCTAGACCCAGGGCTGTGGAATCTGCTGGACGAAACGATGTGGACCGACATGGGCCACCTGAACACCGAGGGGGGAAGAGTCTTTGTGGCATCCCTTGCCCGACGACTCGTCGATAAGTTAGGGGCTGGCAATGCTCTTCAATAGCGGCATCTTTTTGCTCTTTTTCATTCTTTGCTTTTCCTTACTGTGGGTCTTATCCGGCAACCGTCCACGACATTGGCTGCTCCTGATCAGCAGCTACGTCTTTTACGGCTGGTGGGACTGGCGATTTCTCGGTCTTATCCTCTTCATCACCGCCGTCGCGTATTTCGGTGCGTTATTTGTCCATGACGGTAAATCAGCCCGGGTGAGACAGATCGCGTTGATCTCAACCATCACGATGTCGCTCGGAGTCCTGTTCTTTTTCAAGTACTTCGGATTTTTCATAGACTCTCTCGGCGCGCTAGTAGCGACATTTGGTCTAACCCTCGCAGGCAGCTCGCTGGAAATCATCCTACCGGTCGGCATCAGCTTCTACACTTTTCAAGCCATCAGCTACATCGTTGACGTACGCCGGGGCGTTTTGCCGGCCGATCATCATCCGCTTGAAGTTGCGCTCTACATTGCTTTTTTTCCACAGTTGGTTGCCGGACCCATCGTCCGCGCGACGGACTTCTTGCCGCAGCTGCGACAAGGATTAAAGCTCGACGCCGATGCTCTAAGGCAAGGCATCGCGATCTTTTTGATCGGTTTTCTGTACAAGGCCGTCATCGCGGACAACCTCGGGCGATTGGCAGACCCCATATTCGCGGATGTCCAGGCTTGGAGCAGAGTTTCCCACTGGGTTGCAATCCTTGCTTATTATGGCCAGATCTATTTCGACTTCGCGGGCTACTCCGGAATGGCCATCGGTATCGCAAGATTGTTGGGCTTTTGGCTACCGATAAATTTTAATTATCCCTACAGTTCTGCCAGCATCACGGAGTTCTGGCGCAGGTGGCATATATCCCTCTCATCCTGGCTCCGGGACTACCTCTATATTCCTCTTGGCGGGAATCGGGTCGGAATTCTGTCCACATACCGCAACCTCTTTCTCACCATGCTGCTCGGAGGCTTCTGGCATGGAGCCTCGTGGAACTTCATTGTCTGGGGAGCCATGCACGGTGCGGCATTGATCGTCCACAAGCTCTGGACCTCGGGCGGGTTTTCCCATGGGGGAAATCACTTCTTTGTTATCGCGGTGGCCTGGGTCATCACACAACTTTGGGTTTTGATCGCTTGGGTATTTTTCCGTGCGGAGTCTTTCGACGACAGCTACCACGTCCTGGGTTCGATGTTCGGGCTCAGCGGTCAGGCCGCAACAGCCGCGCATTCCTCCCCCCTCTTGCTGCTGTTGGTTATTACACCAATTGCGGTCGATACTGTTGTCGGCCGCATCGGCGCTGATAAAAAATGGCAGTTTATCTTGCCCGATACGCTGTATGCTCTCTTCTTGGGGTTCCTGGTCGCCGCAATGGTATGGTCACTACCCCTGACGCTGACTCCTTTTGTATATTTCCAGTTCTGAAAGAGATCGAAAAGCAGGGTCAGGTCCATGGTCAGCGCATCTCGTCGTCGCAACCAAGACTCTCACATGGCAAGACCACCGCGCATCGAGTTGGCCGGCGCATGCTATCACCTGACTCCGCGCGGTGATCGGCGCGAAGCGATTTACCAGGACGACGAAGTATACAGCTTGGTTCTGACACCTTAGGCGATTTCTGTCGAGAAATGGACCCTCCGGCTTGTTTTCTCGTCCGCCTTCTTGTTGTGGCAACCCGCCCATACAGCGACTGTGAGCGGATTGCCGCTTCGGTATGTTGCTCTCCGGTAATCGCCTTAGTGGGATTTGCTGCTGATCCCGAGTACGATCTGCGACCCCCCTGGCTGCAACTCGACATCGGTACGCGGCGCCCTGGCCGCAACGAATCGCAGTACCAATGCAAGCATGGCGGGGATGAACGTCAATGTCACCAGGGTAGAGAACAACAGGCCGAACAATACGATGGCACCGAGGCCGCGATAGAGTTCGGTGCCAGCGCCTGGATTGAACACCAGCGGTGACAGGCCGGCAACCGTGGTGACCATGGACATCATAATCGGCCGCAGCCGGATGTGTACCGCATTGGTGACCGCGTCGACCACCGACAGACCCTGTTCGCGCAGGTTGGTGATGGCGCGCTCGACAATCAGGATCGGGTTGTTGACCACGGTGCCGATCAACACCAGAAAACCGAGCATGGTAATCATGTCGAACGGCTGGCTGATCGGATACAGGCCGAGCTTGTCCAGATGCGCACCGCCGAGATTCAACAATGCCAGCCCGGCAATACCGCCGCTGATGCCGATCGGCACGCTGGTCATGATCAGCAGCGGCCAGCCCCAGTGGCTGAATACCGCCACCATCAGCAAGTAGGCGATCAACAATGCCACCGCAAAGTTGCCGGCCAACGCGTCGCGGGTCGCCTCTAGGCGATCGCTGGCACCGCTCAAGGTCAGATTGATTTGCTCGGGCAGCTCGCCATTCGCCTTCATACCGGTGATGATTCGCTCGCGCACCAATGCAACGCCCTCTTCCAACGGCACATCCGCAGGCGGGATGATGCTCATGGTAACGGTACGATCGCCATCGACGCGGCGGATGATCTCGGTGTTGACCGTCTCGACCAAACGCGCCACCGCGGACAGCGGCACGATGCCGCCGCTCGGCGAGTACAGCATCAGTTGTTCCAGATCCTGCGGCCGATCGATGTTGCCGGCGGTGCTATATAAAAAGATGTCGATCTCATCATCGCCGAGAAAGAACTCGTCGACAAAAGCGCCGTCGGAGTAGGCCCAAACGGTATAGCCAAGATCGCCTGGACTGATGCCTAATTCCGCGGCACGCTCCCAATCCGGGTGCACCTCCAGCATGGGTTGTCCGAGGGTCAGGCTGGAGGGCTCGGACTTGACCCGCGGGTTGTCGAAAATCTGTCTCGCCTTCGCTTGCACCTTGGTACCGGCTTCGAACAGCGTGACCAGATCCGGGCCGCTGATCTCGATATTGATCGAGCGGGTGCCGCCGAAGTTGCTGGAGAAGATCGAGCCGCGACTGGAGAAGCTGAACAATCCGGGCAATTGCCTGGTTTTGTCGGTGGCCACGGCCATCAGCGCCTCGGTCTGTCGCCGATCGGTCGCCTCGCGCACCACGAACACACGGCTCTGGCTGGCGAAGCCGATGGTGAAATTCAGCGCCGGCACATCGCTTTCACCGGCCGCGAATAGGGCCGGATCCTGGCCCACGGCTGGGTAGAATTCGGCGTCCACCTGTTGAAAGGCGTTGCGCATCATGTCGATGTTGTAGCCGGGGGGAGCGAACATCAGCGTGAAAATCTTCGACTCCTCCCCCTCCGGCAGATATTCCGCATCCGGCGTCAGCCACCAGATGATCGCACCGGCAGTGCTCAATACCAGTACAATCACCAACAGCGGTCGCAGCAGGCCCTGGACGAGCCAGTGCACTACCCCAAGCAACACAGAGGCAAAGCCGGAGCCCAGCCGCGATAAGAACGGCTGTCGACGGCCCGCAGGCGGTAACCTGAGCCAACGTCCGGACGCGGCCGGCACCAGGGTGATGGCGATCAGCATCGACATCAGGATGGACGCGGAAACCGCCACCGCAATGTCGGAATACAGCTGGCCGGCCTCTTGTTGGATAAAAATCACCGGCAGAAACACCGCGACCGTGGTCAATGTCGATGCCAATACCGCCGGCCAGACCTCGCTAACGCCCTCCAATGCCGCCTGCATGCGTTGTTTGCCCTGGGCCAAATGACGGTAAATGTTTTCCAGCACGACGATGTTATTGTCCAGCGTCATGCCGATGGCAAAGGCAACCCCGGCCAGAGAGATCACGTTGATGGTACGCCCGGTCAGCAGCAGTCCCAGGAAGGCGGCGATGGTGCAAATGGGAATACCAAGCGCGCCGATCAGGGTTGCCGGCAATGAACGCAAGAACAAAAACAACACCAAGACCGCGAGCAGGGCACCGATGGCCAGGTTACGCTGTACCACCTGCACCGCGTCGGTCACATAGACAACATCGTCGGCGGTACGCACCAGTTTCAGCCCCTTGGGATTCAGCAGGTCGCGATTCAGCTCCTCGACGGTTGCCAGCATGTCGCGCTTGATCTGGATGACATTGCTGCCGATTTGCCGGCTCACGGCGAAGGCCAGGATCGGCTTGCCCTCAGAATAGGCGTAGCTGCGGACCTCGGCATAGCCGAGTTCGGCATGCCCGACATCGCGCAGCCGGATAAAGACGCCGTCGCGCTCGGCGATGACCAGGTCTTCAAGCTCCTGCGGACTGTCGAAGCGACCGATGGTGCGCAGCAGATAGCGGCGCTTGCCGCTGTCCAGATCGCCGCCGGAAACATCGCGGTTGCGTGCGCGGATCGCCTCGCGCAATTCCGTCAGACGGATACCGCGCTGCGCCAGGCGCACCGGATCCACGGATACCCGCACCTGGCGCTCGGCACCGCCGCGCAAACCGACGCTCGAAACTCCGGGCACCCGCTCCATCGGCGTCTGTACGTACTCTTCGGCCCAGTCGCGCAATGCGATGATTTCGTCTTCGGTAAAGACACCGGATTCCGGCATCAACCGGAAGTACATAAACGAGTTGGAGGAAAAAGCCTCGGCACGAATGCTTGGCTGATCCACGTTCTCCGGATAACCTGGCACTTGGGACAACGCGTTATTGACATTCAGCAGCGCCTCCTCCAGCGGCACCGAGAAAGGAAACTCCAGCTCGATGTCGGCGCTGCCGGTCTGCGCCGTGGATACCATGCGCTCCAGCCCGGGGATGCGTCCCAAGTATTTTTCCTGCTCGACCAGGATCTCTTTTTCCACGTCCTGTGGTGCGGCCCCAGGCCATTTGGTGCTGACCGTGATGACGCGCGCGTCCAGGTCCGGAATCATCTGTACCGGAACCTGAAAGATCGACAGCAACCCGAACAGCGTCAAAATCAGAATCGCGACGGTTAGGATGACCGGACGTTGGATGGCAAATTTGAACATCAGTTTTCGATCGTCACACGTATGTCGCCGATTGCTTCCGCCGGTGCAACGCGCTGGCCGGGCCGCAATCGCTCGTTGCCGAGCAGCACCAGGCGATCGCCGGCGCGTAGGTCACCGCGCAGCAGTTCCAGCCGATCGCCGTTGGCACGCCCGGTCTCGACCGCGACCGGATAAGCCTGATGGATACCGTCGGTGAGCCGCACTTGCCAAACCTCGCGGCTGCCATCGCTTTTTGCGATGACAGCGTCGCGCGGAATCGTTAGGGCCTGTGCGTGACCGCCGCTCAGATCCACCCGCACACGGGCGGACATACCAGGTGCTAATGCGCCATCCGGATTCGGGAGGTCAATCAGCAGTGGGAAGCCGCGGGTACGCTGGTCACCGCTGGCAACGCGTGCCGATACCTCGCCGACGAAATCCCGCTCGGGCAGCGCGTCGAAACGCAGGCTGGCGGAAGCACCGGCGGCAACGCGGGGATAGTCGCGCTGGGGCAAGGTGGCACGGATGCGCAGTCGATCCAGCGCCACCAATTCAATCGCGGCCTGGTCGCGCTTGGCCCATTCACCCACCTCGACATTCTTGGATACGACCATGCCGGTGAAGGGTGCGGCCAGCGCATGTCGTTTCACAAGCTCACGGGCGCGCTCCAGAGAAGCTCGCTCGCCACTCAAAGCCGCTGCTGCGATCTCGACATTGGCGATGGCCGTTTGCGTCTCGGTCTTGGACGCATGCCGGCCCTGCTTCAGCGACAACAGTTCGTCGCGGATGCGGATCGCATCGCGATGCTGTGCTTCACGCTCCTGCACCCGGGCCATGGCAGCCTCGGTTTCCAGCTCCGCGAGGCGTGCATCCATCCGTAACACTGGCTCGCCCTGCTCGACTAGCGCGCCCTCATCCACAAACAGCTCGGTGACCCAGCCGTCCACCCGCGGTGACAATTCAGCATACCGGATAGGCTCGGTGGTGCCGGATAAGACGACCTGTTCGTGCAATGATTCGCTGACGACCGCGGCTAAGATGACCGGACTTGGCGGGCTGTCGGAAGCCGCCGTCTGCTGTAGTATGCAGCAGAGCAGCGCTGCTGTACTCAAATAGGCCAGACGGCTGTGTGGAATTGTGATCATTCTTTGTTGATGGGTAGCTCGGGTTCAAGGCGCGTTTACGCCGACTTCGACGCAACATAGTGCCTTGCAGGCAAAATCGCCAGCCTGGCTTTCCTTAGCCGCAAGCCATTTGCGGCGGTTAGCCCCCAGGCATCCTCAGATAATCCGCTGCTGTAGCAACGCCTTACACTGCCCGGTCGGCAAGGCCCTGCGGCTGGCGTCCGGCCGGCGTCGTCGGCCTATTCGCCCGCAAGCGGGCTCCTACGTCGGCCGTACCCGGCGGCTTGTAGGAGCCCGCTTGCGGGCGACGCGCCGGCTACACGACAAGGATCGAGCATGGTAGAACCGTCCAAATGCCAGGGCCGGTTTGTGGGGATAACTCAGAGTTAGAGCTCAGAAATTCGTTTGCGGTGCTCTGCTGCGGAAGTCGCGAGACTCGTTGCAGTCGTTGTCGTCATCGTGGTCGTCACCTATAACCCACGATGAGCGATTACGGCAACGAGCCGGCGTAGGGACTCCGGTTACCCGGAGCCCCCGCCACAGACCCGGACGTGCAGTTTTCCCGCATCCGGTTCCTCGGTTGTACTCGCTCATCAAGCGAACAAGAGCGGTCATGCAAACACCAGTTGCGACTGGACACATGATGGCTCGGTGGTGCGAGGGCGGGCAACGCCGAGCCGCTTCAGGGCGCGCTTGAACGCGTCCCAAGTGAAGCTCCGACGCTTGCCCCCCCGCCGATTCAGCCATTTGAATGCCGCCGCGACGGCCGCCGTATGCAACCGCCACAGGGCCGCCGCGTTGCCGCGCAGCCCGTCGTCATTGTCGTGGCCCAACAACCGTCGATTAAGCTCCTTGACGAACTCCCGGCCCGGCAGATGCCGGTGGCTCCTGATCCAGTCCGTGATGCTGCGGATGGCGCGCTGCAAACGCTTGCGCGCGGTCCGACGCATGAGCTGTACCCGCCCCCGAAAGGTACGGTACCAGTACAGCTCGAAGCCGAGAACGACAAGCCGCGTGCTCGGGTCCGGCCGCGAGCGGCTGAACAGCACGATCTGAGTCTTCTCGGGGGCGACCTCGAGGCCGAATTTCTCCAGCCATTTCGGCAGCACCTGATAGAACCGCTGGGCGCCCGCCCGACAGGCGAACGCGCACACGAAATCATCGGCGTATCGGCACAACAGCACCCGGCCCCGACAACGGGTCTTGACTACGTGCTCAACCCACAGGTCCAGCGCATCGTGTAGGTAGACGTTCGCCAACACGGGCGAGATGATCCCGCCCTGCGGCGTCCCTTCGCGGGGATACTGAACCGCTCCGTCGGTGTCGAGTCTACCGGCTTTGAGCCATTTGCGGATCAGCCCGAGAAAGGCCCGATCATCGATCCTACGCCTAAGCATCTTGATCACCCAGTCGTGGTCCATGTGGTCGGAAAAGCCCCGGATGTCGGCCTCCACCACATGCTGGTAGCCGCCGTACTGAAGCTCATGCGCAAGCCCGATCACTGCCTCCTTGGCGCCGCGGCCCGGCCGCTAGCCGTGGCTGCAGTCGCAGAAGTCCTGTTCCCCGATCGGACAGGGGGATCGCGCTCAGCAGCTTGGCGCAGGCCAGCTGCACGAGCTTGTCTTCCAGGGCCGGCAAGACCGGCGGTCGCTGTTTTCCGTTCTCTTTGGGAATGTCGACGCGCCGCACCAGCTTGGCCCGGTAGCGCCCGGCCTTCACGCGCTCGGCCAGGTCGGTGATGTTGGCGTAGAGGTCAACGGCGTACTCCTTCGCCGTCACCCCGTCGACGCCGCTGGCCGCATCCTTGTTCAGGTCGTGACCGGCAGTGCATCAACAGCTCGACAGTCACCTCGCCGAAGAGGTTGCGAAAGCGGTGGTGTTTGCTCTGCCTGCTCCCCTCGGGGCTCGATTGGCTCTTCCCCGCAGTGAGATTGGCATAGACCCGATCCGGCATGTCCGGCATCTGTTTCCTTTGCGGGCTGCGTACTCCCGTCGGGTCCTTACGCCTTAGGACGGGCTTTCCCCGTCTCCGACGACGATGCCCGATAAGACACCTCGTTGACATCCGGCGGTCTCCCGCCTACCTACGCGCTCCCTGTTCGACAACTCGACCCGCGCCCATGCCGCCAGCCTGTGAACAAGTGGGCTCTTCACCCGTTCGTGTCCCAACGCTGACGATTTCATCATGTCATCTCTTGTCGGAGTCTTCGGGGCTTCCCGAGTTCTCTGACGCCTCTCTTCCTGCATACATAAGCCTGATGACTCCGGCGGACATCCACACACTTGCCAGCTAGCGCGTGCTTCATGTTGACTTCCAGGACGTTAACACTGTCGTCATCCGCTTACTTTGCTTTCTCGAAGCTGCCCTGATCCAAACAGGCGCACTTCAGGGAGCGCGATCTCCCCTACGGCCTACAGGATTCTCTGTGTACGCTTGCCCTGCACTTCACTTTGTTCACGAGGCACAAAGCTCCGCAGCAGGACCAACACTCGATACGGGTGGGTGGCTAGCCCTTACCCGACCGGGACTTTCACCCGGCAAGAGGCGCCGAGCTTTGCTCGGCGTGATAACGTCAACCGCAGCCTGCGCCAAACTGCGGCCACGCGCGAAGCGCTGGCCGCAGTTTGGCGTCGGGCTGGCGGACTTGTTGGGCGATTTTGGGCGATTTCATTCACGGGCGATCATGTTAATTGAGCCTGGCCCCTTTCCACTCTACGGCACGGACGATTGGGTCAATCCGGATCGAGGCGCGCTCGGGCCGAGTTCCGCGTCCGCGCAAGTCCCGCCCCAGCCCGATGGCTATGGATCACCAAACGGCAGACCTGTTCGCTGACTTGGGCATTGGATGGAGACAAATATACTGTCCCCAGAATTTCCTTCTGATTCGTCAACGTTGAGGCCAAGCCAGTTCTGCAACAGACCCCTATTTCACCGCTCCACGTCTAATAACGCGGAATGCCGCAAGGGCTGCACCGAATGCGAAGAGCGTGATCGAAGGGGGTATCGGGACGACTTCGGGATCGGAGCGCAGAATGCTCGCCGTAAAGACCCCGCTCCCAGGATGGGGGTTAACCTGATTGGAGCCACCTCCGTTGATGAACCGATAATCAAACTGAAAAGAACTCAGTGTCAGCGACGAAACCTCGACTTCCAGTGGAATATCGATGTACCAGGGTCCTTGCGTGTCGATGTTCCAGGCGACCGCAAGGCGGTCGAGATTATCAGGTGAGCCACTTGTCTGGACTTGGGCGTCGGGAGAGAGCGGTATTGCATTGCCGGGGTCCGAGATTCCGGAAATGGACCAGACTATTCCGGTGAAAACGCTCGCGCCATCGGGAGAACCGTGGTTGTTAAAGTTCGATGACAAGACCGAGGAGCTCAGGTTGTCGAAAAGATCGACGTTGTCGATGGCGACGTTATTTCCCGTCGTCGCTTGACTACCGGCCGTGAACCGTAGGTAGTACTGTAGCGATGGAAACAGCGTCACGTCGGGAAAATCGATCGTGATGTCCGCACCAACGTTGCTGGCCGAATCGGAGGTGCCAAGGGGACCAACTGTTGCAGTGGTCAATTCCACCAATGCTGCGCTTGCCGGTAGCGAGGCGAGTACTCCGGCGACAACAAGAAAGCTGTTACGGAAACTGTGTAGTGGTTTGAGAATCACGATGAGTGCTCCAAGTGTTGGAAGGCCGTTCGGAATATTGTGCGCCAACGTTTAGTTAACCTGCGAGCCCGCGCCGGTCGGGCATCGCGGCGCTTCGCGCTCGCGGCCCGACCGGCGCGGGCTCGCAGGTTTAACGACTTGTTATAAACCTTTTTTTGGTTCGCTTCACTTTCCGTTTCAGCAAACCGCTATAGGGATTCTACAACATTCAGTCCCTGACTGGGGCGTGGAAACACGCTCTTTTATTGGAGGGGACGATGGAACAAGGGTCCGTTGTGCGCGCCTGGCTCCGGAAGTGCAGCGCTGTTGCAAAGAGCACAACGGATTTTCGCTCTTCTCGGCTACATCGCAACACAGCGATAGTTTCCCGAGCCGTTGCGGATCGAGTGGTTGAGGTGGTCATCAGGCCGCCTCGTGCATGAACGGCGGATCCTGGCCGCGCGAGGGGCCGATGGTGGGCGCAAGGTCGCGCTGACGTCGCAGCCGTCCGCCGCAACTCGGGCAGACGTGGATGTCTTTGCCGGTCAGGCGTTGCAGCAAGACGTCGTAGGGCTCGCGCACTTTGGTCGTCGTCACCGGCGCTAGGCCGAGCAGCGCTTTGGCACGATTGAGCTTGGTCGCGCGGTGTCCGCAGGCGAGCAGTCCGTAGTGGCGGATGCGGGTGAAGCGCGGCGGCAGGATGTGCAGCGTGAACCGCCGGATGAATTCGTTGGCGTCCAGCGTCATCACTTTGCTCTTGGCGCCGTCTTTGTCGTCTTTCCAGGTGAAGGTGACTTTGCCGTCGGCAACACTTAAGGATGCGGTGGTTGCTGATGGCAATGCGGTGGGTGTAACGCCCAAGGTAGTCGATGATCTGTTGCGGTCCGCCGAACGGGGGTTTGGCGTAGACCACCCAGTCGTGCTCGCGCAGTGCCTTGCGCAACGCGCCGAAGTGCGTGCCCGGCGGTGTCTTCAGCTCGCCTGTGGTATGCGCGTGCTCCAGGCGCTCGAGGTAGTTTCCGCGGAAGACCTTGGACAGCGCTTTGACCGGGAATAGCCAGTCGCGATGCGGACAGGGCTTGAACTGTTCGCCATCGAACGTTAAAGCTCCGCCTGGGACGATGCAGTGCAGATGGATGTGGCGCTCCATCGTCTGGCCCCAGGTGTGCAGCACGGCGGTGATGCCGAGGGTTCCGTTCCAGTGACGAGCGGCAAAGGCTTGCAGGGTGTCCGTTGCGCTGGCGAACAGCAGTTCGTAAATCAGTTTGTCGTTCCACCCCACCCAGTCGTTGATCGCATGCGGCAGCATGAAGACGGTATGAAAATAGGGCACCGGCAGCAGTTCGTCTTTGCGCGCTTCGATCCAGCGCGCTTTCTCCAGCCCTTGACATTTCGGGCAGTGGCGGTCGCGACAGGAGTTGTAGCTGTTGTGAAGGGTGCCGCAGTCAGTGCAGTAGTCGATGTGCCCGCCCAGTGCCGCGGTGCGGCAGTTTTGGATGCCACTGAGTACCTTGTGCACGTGCAGCGGATAGGAGGGAGTGCTCGTGCAGGGAGTCGGGCAAATGCGCGCGCAGGATGTCGGCAACTTCGAACGTCGGTCTCTGGTTGGAGCCGGAGTGCGTGTGTTCCGCTCTATGATTGGGAGTTGGAGAGGAAAGGAATGGCCATGCCATTGAGTGTGCTCATTCTTTTTCTTTATTTATTGTTTTATTGTTTATTTCAGCGCCGGTCCTGCTTTGTCTCGGGTGTGGTCTCTTCCAACGCGATAGCGTTTTAATATAACGTTCACACTCAGCCGCGCGAGGTACGAGCGTCGGCTGTAGCGCCTTGTTCGGCCTTCATGCCTTGCTCAGCTTGGTGGAATCGACCTCGCCGAGCAGATTGTTTTTGTAAAAAATACTTAGCTAATCCATCGATGCTGTAACCATGCTCTTTGGCAATGTTATCTTTTGTGGTCCAAAGCTCTTTAATCACCTCGTCAGTCATCATCATACACTCCCATTAACTCAATTGGTGTTGCTATCTCCGGGCAGTGGTAACCATGATTCTCTATGATTGCCCGTATTTTGGGTTTCTTTTCCGCGTTATCTATATGGCGACAGTTCCACGTTAACAGGAAATCCATGCGGTTTACTGCTGATACGGCCACATGCAGCGCATCATCTAGCGCTTTCTTTGGTATTCCGCCTTCGCCAATCAGCGCCTTCGATAATTCAACGGATTTCTCGTCGAGTTGGAGTATTTCGATATCTTCAAGTATCGCGAGTCGCCTTGACGCAGCCGACTCATCGCCTCGTCCCGCTTCTTCTATGACGACCTCAGAGATATATAACGAAAAACGCTTTCTTTGAGTCTCCCACCAATCAGCAGTTCCCTTCTGCCACGCAGCCGCAATCAGATTGTTCGACGGTCGCGCTGTCAGGTATGAGACGATTGAGGTTTCGATGTAGACCTTTGCCATGTTGCATCTGCGAAGCCAAGTCGATCTGTTTCTAGCCGAACGCCAAACTCAGCAGCCAAGTGCCGCTTGCACTGAGTTTGACTCTACGAAAACGCCTCCGCGGCACTTGGCCTGCTGGAGTGCCACGTTAGGCGATGGGTCGATCTTACCTCATTTATTTTGCCCCATCCTTGAGAGCATCGTTTTTGGACCTGAAAAAGGCATTCTAAGCTCAAAAATGAGCTTTTGTATAGCTCATTATGTTGTTTTATCAAATGCTTACCTTGGTCCGACCCCGTTATTTATTAATTGAAAGAACGAGCCCCTAATCGGATCGTTGCTGGCAAGATAGCGAGCCAAGTGACGGATAAAGCTCTTGTAGTAAGTCAATATTGGAGTCGACGATACCACCTACTGCTGCTGACTCTTTGAGGCTGTTTATATTCTTTAACAACTCACGGTAAACTTTACCCACCTTGTCAAGCTTCTCTCATGATAAGGGTATAGTGAACGCATTAATTTTCGTCAGCGATTTATTGTAATGTCGCACAAGTCGGAGTTCTGTGGCAATCAAGTCGTCTACCGCGGCGATCAAGTCGCAGCAATTAGAAAAAGTTTCTTGCAATTGCCGTTGAGTCCGAGTCGAAAGCGTGTCTGAATGCAATTTATCATTGCATCGGAGCAAATTATCCCGAGCTTTCTTCTCGGCGGCCTTGTTCATAACTCCGAACCAACTGACGAGCCGGTGCGTTGAGCTTTTCCGTAAAACTTTGTTTTTAAAGTTAAAATACTGGAACGTTCGAGGCTAAACCTAAGTCTTGGCCGAGCTTATGAACAAGGCCTTCTCGGCTAAGTCCGCCTCTTGCTGAGCCAAGGCGGAGCGGGTTTTTTCTCCCATTACGCCATCGATAGGGCCCGGATCATATCCAGCATCTCTTAGCACTTCTTGGAGCTGCTTAATCTTTTCACGCCTTTCAACTCTATATTTTTTATATCCATCCAATCGGGCAACGTATGTAGTCAGGCCTGTCGGAAGTCGCACGAGGATTACAAGATCATCGGGATTCTCCACGCGAACACGCTCTAATACTTCTAGACGGATTCATTTCGTCAGTGTAGAACAGCCATTGGCTCGAAGCGAAGCGAAATAGAATGCGCGTTCAGTTAGATCAGCGCTGTCGATTTTTTTTATTATATCTGCAGCGCTTGCCATAGCTTCCGCTGTAGGACACGATAGTTCCGACTCCCGCGAAAAAATTTCTTCTGCTGTAACCCCGGAAACATAAGAAAAGACGAACAGTAGAATAAAGTATCTCACTTTCACATTACTCCACAGCGTATTTAGCCGCAGATGGCGATTGCACGGCTTTGTATGGCCAACGTCAAGGCTGGCCCGTCGCCCGTTGCGGTGCCGCCCGCGTAAGCGGCGGCACCGCAACGGGCGGTCGGGCCGAGCCGCTAGTTAGCCGGTTTGTGGCTGTGCTTGGCGATTAGCTCGCGGATCTGCGGCACCAGTTCGGATGGCACCTCCATGAAGGTTTGCCCGCTTTCAGCGAGGGCATTCTCGTCTTCCGCGACGGCGTCTTCCTCTGACTGTGACTCGTAGTGCTTCAGGACTCGATCAACGCGTTCTTGATCCCAGCCAGTGGGAAGTCTGGCATTCTTCATCGTCTTGACCTCTGTCTCCTTCGGAAAGCGGCGAGAGGCTTTCCGGTCAGATCGTATGCCGTGACTACGAAGACACTACTGGGTTCGGGGTCCGGCACGTAGATGATCCGAAGGCACCGTCCGGAGAAGGTGCGACCAATTGCAACCCGAGATCCTTCTCTGCCTGCCCGATCCTCGTCGGGTTGCGACAACGCTTCTTCAACTTCCTCTTCCGAAACATTATGCCCGCAAATGTGGGGCAGCGATGTCACGGGGTCGATGTGGTAGCGGACATTCAACGATTAGTGGCAGATGCCTTTCTTCGGCTAACGTCAAGGCTGGCCCGCCGCCCGGTGACGCGCCGGACGCGAAGCGGCGGCGGGGCAGCGGGCGGTCGGGCCGAGCCGATAGTTGGGCGATGTCAATTCTCTGGGTAGTCGGCGAAACCAAAGAGGATTAAGCGCAGTTCCTCCTTTTCCGTATCGGCTTCTTGGCGCGTTCCTTCTTTTCGCATTTGAACGCACATTTCGAGGAACGCCTCCCCCCTCTCTCTTGTGTCCAACGCCGCGCCCAGTCGTTCGAATTCTGCTAACTTCGCGATTACGCTTTGCGAGCCATAAATGGCAATTCTCGCTTTGGCATCGGCGGCGGACGCAAGTAGGGTCTCGGCTTGCTTTCCACCTCGGCCTTGTGCCAAGCCGCTTACGGCGCGCAGGTAATCAACATATGCTCCGGAGCGTAGAGACGCGAGTTGCTTCCCGGCTTCGAAGTCCTCCGAAAAAAAGTGTTGAAGTGATGCGCCAAGGATCACGCCGATAATCGGGAGTACGGCTATCCCCAACTTCGAGAGTTCTTTCATCGTCCGGTTCTCGTAGCGGCCCAACGTTTAGTTAACCTGCGAGCCCGCGCCGGTCGGGCATCGCGGCGCTTCGCGCTCGCGGCCCGACCGGCGCGGGCTCGCAGGTTTAACGACTTGTTATATTTAAACCTTTTTTTGGTTCGCTTCACTTTCCGTTTCAGCAAACCGCTATGGGGATTCTACAACATTCAGTCCCTGACTGGGGCGTGGAAACACGCTCTTTTATTGGAGGGGACGATGGAACAAGAGTCCGTTGTGCGCGCCTGGCTCCGTAAGTACAGCGCTGTTACAAAGAGCACAACGGGTTTTCGCCCTTCTCGGCCACATCGCAACACAGCGATAGTTTCCCGAGCCGTTGCGGATCGAGTAGTTGAGGTGTTCATCAGGCCGCCTCGTGCATGAGCGGCGGATCCTGGCCGCGCGAGGGTCCGATGGTCGGCGCAAGGGCTTGATGACGCCGCAGCCGTCCGCCGCAGAATGGGCAGACGTGGATGTCTTTTCCGGTCAGGCGTTGCAGTAAGACGTCGTAGGGCTCGCGCTCTTTGTTCGTCGTCACGCGCGCTAGGCCGAGCAGCGCTTTGACGCGGTTGCGCTTGCTGGCGCGGTGTCCGCAGGCGAGCAGTCCATCGTGGCGGATGCGGGTGAAACGCGGCGGTAGGATGTGCAGGATGAACCGCCGGATGAATTCGTGGGCGTCCAGCGTCATTTCCTTGCTCTTGGCGCCGTCTTTGTCGTCTTTCCAGGTGAAGGTGACTTTGCCGTCTGCAACAGTCAGAATGCGGTGGTTGCTGATGGCAATGCGCTGGGTGTATCGCCCGAGGTAGTCGATGATCTGTTGCGGTCCGCCGAACGGGGGTTTGGCGTAGACCACCCAGTCGTGCTCGCGCAGTGCCTTGCGCAACGCGGCGAAGTGCACCCCCGGCGGGCTCTTCAGCTCGCCCGCGGCTTGCGCGCGCTCCAGGCGTTCGAGGTAGTTTCCGCGGAAGACCTTGGACAGCGCTTTGACCGGGAATAACCAGTCACGATGCGGGCAGGGTTTGAACTGTTCGCCATCGAACGTGAACGCTCCGCCTGGCACGATGCAGTGCAGATGGATGTGACGCTCCATCGTCTGGCCCCAGGTGTGCAGCACGGCGGTGATGCCGAGCGTTCCGTTCCAATGACGAGCGGCAAAGGCTTGCAGGGTGTCCGTTGCGCTGGCGAACAGCAGGTCGTAAATCAGTTTTTCGTTCCAGCCCACCCAGTCGTTGATCGCATGCGGCAGCGTGAAGACGGTATGAAAATAGGGTACCGGCAGCAGTTCGTCTTTGCGCGCTTCGATCCAGCGCGCTTTCTCCAGCCCTCGACATTTCGGGCAGTGGCGGTCGCGACAGGAGTTGTAGCTGTTGTAAAGGGTGCCGCAGTCAGTGCAGTAGTCGATGTGCCCGCCCAGTGCCGCGGTGCGGCAGTTTTGGATGGCACTGAGTACCTTGTGCACGTGCAGCGGATGGGAGTGCTCGTGCAGGGAGTCGGGCAAACGCGCGCGCAGGATGTCGGCAACTTCGAACGTCGGTCTCTGGTTGGAGCCGGAGTGCGTGTGTTCCGCTCTATGATGGGGAGTTGGATAGGAAAGGAATGGCGATGCCATCGAGTGTGCTCATTCTTTTTCTTTTTTATTGTTTATTTCAGCGCCGGTGCTGCTTTGTTTCGGGTGTGGTCTCTTCCAACGCGATAGCGTTTTAAAATAACGTGCCGCTAACCCGAGTCAGCCGCTGTTTGGCTGGCTTCGGAGTTTAGCGGCTTGTTGGGCTTGTGCAAATAAAGTCACGTGCGCGCAGACATCCTAAAAAAGCAGCTTATTGGTTCTTTTTCGGGACAAGAGAAGCATGCCGGATGCTCCAGCTAGCAATAGCAGAAGGGAGGTGGGCTCAGGCACGGGCTGAGTGGTAGGCTCAAACTCCACCACGAAACCGGCGTGAAGCGGATTCTCTCGATGTAGGTCGTTCCAACTCTTTCCCGAGGAATTAACTCCGTGATCGAAGATAAGCGCGTCTTCGTTTCCTCCAAACGCTGAATCGAGGTTGTTGGGTTCTCCTGGTGACCAGTTGTCAAAAATCCATGGTTCTCCTGTGATCCATCGCCAACTGTCAGCTGGTTCTGCAGGACCGGCTAGGAGGCTGTCCGAGAACTCAGAGCACGTACAACATATAGCGCCTACAATCGAGTTGTGCACTCTATATCTTGTGTCTTATTTTCATTCTCGGACAGCCTCCTAGTTGGAACCCCCCTGACCAATGGAGCTGAAGATTTCCAGGGCCAAAGGTGCTAGTAAGCCACAAGTTCTCTTCGGCAGAGGTTACGGTTACAAGATGTGGCCTTGTTCATAACTCCGACCAACTGACGAGCGGGTGCGTGGGGCTTTTTCGTAAGACTTTGTTTTTATATTTAAAATACTGTGACATTCGAGGTTGACCCTAAGTCTTGGCCGAGCTTATGAACAAGGCCCAAGATGTCCCGTCATGCCACTACGTGTCATCGCTTCCGCAAGCGATTTAGCATCATCCCAATGGATGTTCGAATCTACAATATCGTAATAATGACCGTTTGCAGACCATTGAATAGGTGCCGCGGCTGTAGTCAGGGATGTTAAAGACGTAAAATCAAGCGCAGCTATTTTCAAGACAGAACCGAGCCGGTCATGGATAGATGGCATCTCCAATACTCCTCTATTGTGAGCGCAACGTTTAGCGCACCCCGCCGCGTTCTGGCTGGCCGGCGCAGCAGCGCCGGCCAGCCAGAACGCGGTCGGAGGTGGCGCTGTTGTTGGGCGTTGGACTCAGCCTGGATTCGTACCAACCAAGGTGTGACCGCAGGTATTCGTGCTCTTCGATCCAGGACATGGCTTCAATGTCGTTGCGAATTCGTTCGCGGGCTTCTCGCATAAGCGCAACAGCCTCAATCTTCATGATGCAGTACCTCTACTGGGGACCGGATCTCAAGCATAGGATAGCCGAGCTTCAGGTTGACAGCGCAATATCCGTGTATCCGGGCAAGATTCACGATGTGCTTGAAGTTCCAACTAACAAGAACGTCTGCGCGGCAAACTGTCGCAATCGCGATATGTTGAGCGTCTACCCGGCTTTTGCGGGATACAACGCCTTCGCGCAAATACATCTCCGCTAAATCCTCGGCTTCTTGCGAAAAACGGACAAGTTCTGTGTGCTCTTTCGGTACGGACAACAACACGTCGCGTACCGATTCCGGCGCCCCCTCTAACTCGGCTATGGTGATGTCAGACACTACGAGAATCTCAGCTCCGGATCGAAATGCATCGAAGAGCGGGATCGACCCGTGCTGGAACTCTACATCGCAACAGCCACCGATAGCAGAGGTGTCTGCATAGACTCTACGCTTCATTTAGCGCTCGCTCGTCGGAGGCGCAGCATCGCCCAACGTTTAGTTAACCTGCGAAGCCCGCGCCGGTCGGGCCGCGAGCGCGAAGCGCCGCGATGCCCGACCGGCGCGGGCTTCGCAGGTTTAACGACTTGTTATATTTAAACCTTTTTTTGGTTCGCTTCACTTCCCGTTTCGGCAAACCGCTATGGGGATTCTACAACATTCAGTCCCTGACTGGGGCGTGGAAACACGCTCTTTTATTGGAGGGGACGATGGAACAAGGGTCCGTTGTGCGCGCCCGGCTCCGGAAGTGCAGCGCTGTTGCAAAGAGCACAACGGGTTTTCGCTCTTCTCGGCCACATCGCAACACAGCGATAGTTTCCCGAGCCGTTGCGGATCGAGTGGTTGAGGTGGTCATCAGGCCGCCTCGTGCATGAGCGGCGGATCCTGGCCGCGCGAGGGTCCGATGGTCGGCGCAAGGGCTTGATGACGTCGCAGCCGTCCGCCGCAGAATGGGCAGACGTGGATGTCTTTTCCGCTCAGGCGTCGCAGTAAGACGTCGTAGGGCTCGCGCTCTTTGTTCGTCGTCACGCGCACTAGGCCGAGCAGCGCTTTGACGCGGTTGAGCTTGCTGGCGCGGTGTCCGCAGGCGAGCAGTCCATCGTGGCGGATGCGGGTGAAACGCGGCGGTAGAATGTGCAGGATGAACCGCCGGATGAATTCGTGGGCGTCCAGCGTCATGTCCTTGCTCTTGGCGCCGTCTTTGTCGTCTTTCCAGGTGAAGGTGACTTTGCCGTCGGCAACACTCAGGATGCGGTGGTTGCTGATGGCAATGCGGTGGGTGTAACGCCCAAGGTAGTCGATGAGCTGTTGCGGTCCGCCGAATGGGGGTTTGGCGTACACCACCCAGTCGTGTTCCCGCAGTGCCTTGCGCAACGCGGCGAAGTGCACCCCTGGCGGGCTCTTCAGCTCGCCCGCGGCTTGCCTGCGCTCCAGGCGTTCGAGGTAGTTTCCGCGGAAGACCTTGGACAGCGCTTTGACCGGGAATAGCCAGTCGCGATGCGGACAGGGCTTGAACTGTTCGCCATCGAACGTTAAGGCTCCGCCTGGCACGATGCAGTGCAGATGGATGTGGCGCTCCATCGTCTGGCCCCAGGTGTGCAGCACGGCGGTGATGCCGAGCGTTCCGTGCCAATGGCGCCCGGCAAAGTCTTGTCGGGTGTCCGTCGAGCTGGCGAACAGCAGGTCGTAGATCAGTTTGTCGTTCCAGCCCACCCAGTCGTTGATCGCATGCGGTAACGTGAAGACAGTATGAAAATAGGCAACCGGCAGCAGTTCGTCTTTGCGCGCTTCGATCCAGCGCGCTTTCTCCAGCCCTTGACATTTCGGGCAGTGGCGGTCGCGACAGGAGTTGTAGCTGTTGTGAAGGGTGCCGCAGTCGGTGCAGTAGTCGATGTGCCCGCCCAGTGCCGCGGTGCGGCAGTTTTGGATGGCACTGAGTACCTTGTGCACGTGCAGCGGATGGGAGTGCTCGTGCAGGGAGTCGGGCAAATGCGCGCGCAGGATGTCGGCAACTTCGAACGTCGGTCTCTGGTTGGAGCCGGAGTGCGTGTGTTCCGCTCTATGATTGGGAGTTGGAGAGGAAAGGAATGGCGATGCCATCGAGTGTGCTCATTCTTTTTCTTTTTTATTGTTTATTTCAGCGCCGGTGCTGCTTTGTTTCGGGTGTGGTCTCTTCCAACGCGATAGCGTTTTAATATAACGTAAGGCTGACCCGACGCATACTGCGCCTTACCCATACCCCGAACAAAACATCTTAGCTCGCCGGCGCAGTATGCGGTCGGGTTGAGCCTTTTGTTAGGAGTTCTTCTTTTGCATTAATAAAAACGATTTTGCCATTTTGCCATATTGGTATGTTTAGATTTTTTTCTGCAGCCCGGGCGATAGCAACTTGTGATGCTCGATACATAGCATTAAGTGCCAATTGTGACTGCGATACGTTCTCTGTCATGGGTTTTTCTCCAGGATCACAGGCGATGTGCCAGAATTATCAAAAATAATCCATGAGTCCACTACCGCTTTATAATACAGAATGAAATTGTTCCAACCTTTATGGTATCGTCTTCTGATTATCTCATCTGGGACGTTATGTCCACCCTCTGCTACACGAAGACGCACACGCTCAATCGCTGCTGTAACAACGCCTTACACTGCCCTGTTGGCAAGGCCCTGTGGCCGGCGTCCGGCCGGCGTCGTCGGCCTATTCGCCCGCAAGCGGGCTCCTACGTCGGCCTTACCCGGCGGCTTGTAGGAGCCCGCTTGCGGGCGACGCGCCGGCTAAACGACAAGGATCGGCCATGGTAGAACCGTCCTGATGCCAGGGCCGGTTTGTGGGGATAACTCAGGGTTAGACCTCAGAAATTCGTTTGCGGTACAGCGGAATCAGATGCTCGACGGATTCAAGCTCGTGCGCGAGGGCTAACGCTCTGCTGCGGAAGTCGCGAGACTCGTTGCTGTCGTTGTCGTCATCGTGGTCGTCATCAATAACCCACGATGAGCGATTACGGCAACGAATACGACAACGACAAACAGCAGCGGGACATCCGCACCGCTGCACTAGTTCCTGTACCAACTCCAGCAGTCCCGTTAAGGCGGCACCGTGGACGGGTTCCGCCGGAGGCTGGTTGCTGAAAAGGCGGGGCAGCCTAGCTGGCGTTCGCCCCGAGACGGCTGCGAGTTGCCGTTGTCTCCGAGGCTTTCGAACAGAAACTTACTGCTGGACCAAGCAAACGCTGCAATTCAGGCGATTTCTGTCGAGATCTCTTCGGCAATCGCTTGCGTGGGTTGCACGAATGCAATCGTCGATGGTGCAGGTCATGGCGGGCGGTCCCAGGGGATAGTTCACAAACAGACGCCACAGTCGTTGTTGGGTGGCGGCGGTTTTCCGCCCACCGTAGAAGTAATTCAAACCTCGGCGCACGCGCTCGATGCGACGACTGAAGAGTTCCCAAAGGACATCACGCGGCGCATCGGCCACAGCGTCGAGCACAATCAGGCGTATGTGCCGGACATCCCAATGCAGGTCATACCGGGGCGGTCGTCGGTTAATTGCCATGCGCCGGCCGGAATCTTGACAAACGCCTGCCGCCGTCGGGTCGGCACTCACCCTGGTTGAGGAGCGCGCGGCTAGTTTTCCGACAACACGAGCTGCAATTTAGCAGCATCGGATAGATCGCCGACCAGACGACGTTCCGATGTCCCTGTGCGAATCAACAACGTCGGCGTCACCAGGATATTGGCTAGATCTGCCAATTCCGGCTGCTCGAACACATTGATCACCTCGATTCGATAGGGCGGCTGGAATGCTGACGCGGCGAGCTTTTCCACGCGCTCCAGTACCATTCGAGTTTGCACCGAATCGCCGGCAAGAAAGAGCTGAACGAGCAGGCCCGCACCCTTTTCTTCCGAGTCTTGGTTTGCTTCGGTAATCACCGTTTACTCCCCTCGGTTACCTGGATTTCACCACCTCCGAGAATGGCTCTGGTAATGCTCCGGATCTGCTCGGCACCAAGCGGTTTGCAGGCCAGCTCAAAGTGCAGACCGGCATCCCGGGCGGCACGCAACTCCTGCATGAATTCCTGATGGAATGCGGTAACCACATAGATCGGTAGCGACGGATCCTCGGGGAGCACATGGCGTACCACATCCATCCCGGTCAGACCCGGCATATGCAAATCGAGAAACACCAGGTCCGGCCGCTGCTCTTCGATCAGCCTGATGCCCTCGGCTCCATCTGCTGCCGGTAATACATCGCAATCCGGCATGGACGCAAGCGCGAGCATGAAGGCATCGCGGATGCTTTCTTCGTCGTCGATGATCAGAATGCGATGCGCCATAGCAACCTCTTCATCTGTTGTACTCGGTTAATCAGGAGAGCCTCTCGTCGACGGCGACCGGCGGCAAACGCAGCACAAACCGTGCGCCACCGCCCACGGGTTCGCCAACCCCGGGTTGGCCGCCTCTTGGCTCGTAGGTCAGCTCACCACCGCCGGCTTCAATCAGGCGCCGAGCAACGGCAAGCCCCAGGCCAGCGCCCTCGACCTGCGGCTTGGTGGTGAAGAACGGCTCGAAAATGCGCTCTCGGATCGGCTCCGGCACGCCGCGACCAGTATCCTCCACCGACAGTTCGATGCGGTGCTTTGCAGCACGGCCGTCAATGATAATACGCCTCTGTGGAGCTTCCTTCAGCGCATCAATGGCGTTCAGGATCAAACTCAGCAACACTTGCTGCAAGGATTCATGATTTACCTGCACCTGGCGCAGACTTTGCTCCACGCGATTCTCGGCGAGGACGCCAGCACGCTGCAAGGCCGGATCAGCGAGTTCCAATACCTCGTTCACCAGCCTGGCAGGCCAAAGCGCACTCTGATGCCCAGCGGATATTTGGTCATATTTCAGCAGATTTTCGGTAACCCGCGAGGCACGCAGGATATCGCGTTCGGCCTTGGCGAGCCATGCGTCCAGGTGATCGCCAACGGTGTCGATCTCGGGATGCTCGGCAAACTTGGAGCGCACATACTGAACATAGTTTAATGCGCCCATCAACGGATTGTTCAGCTCATGGCTCACGCTGGCCACCAACTTTCTCAAGGTGAGCAGACGTTCGGTTTGGGCCAATTCCGCTCCGGCATCGTACAGTTGGCGCACTGCCCGCTCCAGTTCTGCATTCGCCTGATCCAACTCTGCCGTGCGCTCGGCCACCTTTTGCTCCAACTCTCGATTGATGCTCGCGAGCTCCTTCTGGCTCGCTTGCAGGCGTCGGGTTTGGCAGGCGACCTGCTCGGTCATGCGATCAAATCCACGCGCCAGCTCCCCGAACTCGTCCCGGCAAACATGGTTGACGCGGTGGTCGAGTTCACCGTCAGCAACCCGTTCGAAACCCCGGCGCAAATCCGCCAACTGTCGCGTCAGATTGAACCACAGCAACAGCAACAACGAGGCCACTAACCCAAAGGCGAGAAAATTAGCGACCAGAATTCGTTTTCCCACGCGCCGTAATTTGGCAAAGCCAAAGGCGCGCTCGAGCGCGTCGAACTCCTGCAACAGCGCAGACAGCTGCCGGCTTCTGGACAGCATTTGGGTAGCTAACCTGGCCCGCAACAGGGCATCGCCGGCGACATCATCCGCAAATGGTGCAAGCTTCTCCATCTGTCTGAACAGTTTACCGAGCTGAAGATACTCGTCCGTCACATCGGCAATCAACTCGCCGCCGCTCTGATCCAGCCAAGACTGTTGTTCTTCCAGCAACCTGCTGAAAGCATTGCGCCGCAGCCGCCACTGTGCCTGCACTCGCGCGCTCGGATACAGCAACAGTTCACTGGACAGGATAGAAAGCTCCTGGGCCTCCTGCACCATCTGATGGATTTTTTCCTGGCGGTTCGCCAATTCCAAGCGCACGCGTTGCTGATAGAGGCTGGAAAGGGTCATTACAGCGAGCGCGGCCAGAATCAGCGCCGTGGTCAGAGCGATCTGGGTGCGGATGCGCATTGAGGATGGCTTATCAGATCAATGTCACCGAGCGCGAACGGCTGTTGTCCAAGAGCGAGGAATTCATCGGCTTTGCCAGCTAATCTTGCTCGGCAGGGTGCAGGTCGAGCCCGACCAACACCTTTTCCTGGTTCGACATGTCTCCGATGATCCGCATCAGTGGCGGCGGCAATTCTTTGATCAGGGTCGGCGTTGCAATGATATGCGCGTCCTGCGCCGCTTCCGGATGCTCTATGACGTCGATAATCTCAAGCCGATAGCGGTTGTGTAATGCTTTATTGCAGATCGAGCGCAGGTTGCGGATCGCGCGCTCGCTTTGCAATGTGCTCCCGACGATATAAAGCCGCAGCAGGTAATCGCTCATGTTCTATGCTCCCGTAACGAATCGGCTTTGCCGCACTCGCCGATGAGTCGAAATAGTGATGTGCTAGTGCTCTGCTGCGAAAGTCGCGAGATCGTTTGCAGTCGTTGTCGTCATCGATAACCCACGATGAGCGATGACGACAACGACAAACAGCAGAAACGGTCGCGGGACATCCGCACCGCTGCACCAGTCCAAGTAGTGATGTTCTTTGGCCGACGCTGCAATCAATAAGAATTTGCGGGCTTGTATGCGTCACCGCGCTGGCTCCTGCCCGCTCGAGTCCAGGCAACCGCTGAGCATTATCCGCAGGCGAGGAGTTTACGCTCGCGAAGCAGCGGCTCGAGTTGCAATGGGTCGGCAGGACGGCCGAACAGCCAACCCTGCCCCTGGTCACAACCATAGTTTTGCAGCAGGGACAGCTGAGTTTCGGTTTCCACGCCTTCGGCAACCACGCTCATGCCCAGACTATGCACCATGCTGACGATTCCTGCCACCAGCAAAGCGTCTGCCTGGTCGTCGACAATGTCGGCAACAAAGCTGCGATCGATCTTGACCGTATCGAACGGCAACTTACGCAGTAACCCGAGAGAGGACCAACCGGTGCCGAAGTCATCCATGTGCAATCCGACGCTGATTTGTGCCAGTTCCTGAATCGCAACGGTACCTGCGGTTTCGTCCCTGACCACCGCGGTTTCGGTCAATTCCACGACCAACAGCCGCGAGGGGAGCGCAAAACGCTTCAGGGTCTGGCGGACGAATTCAGGAAAACGGCCATCGCTGAATTGCACCGCAGACACATTGACCGCAATTGGTACCAGCTCGAGGCCAGCATCACGCCAACAACAGAGCTGGGCGCACACCTGCTCCACCACCCAGGCGCCGACCGCATTGATGTCGCCGCTGGATTCGAGCAACGGGATGAACTGATCCGGCGTTACCTCGCCGAACACCGGGCTGCGCCAGCGTAACAGCGCCTCCATGCCAACCAGAACAGCCTCCGCGACGCAACCGATGGGCTGATAAACCAAACGCAGTTCACCGCGTTCGAGTGCGCCGCGCACTTCCTGCTCCAAGCGCAAAATCGACCCATCGGCTTGTTCCATGGATCGCGTGAATAACCGGATATGACCGCTGCCGCCTTGTTTCGCCGCATACATGGCAGCATCCGAACGACGCAACAGCGTATCGACGTCCTCGGCATCGTCTGGGAACAGCGCAACCCCGATGCTGGTACTCACGCGCAGGTCGCTGTCGCAGATCCGATACGGCTCAGATAAACAGGCATCCAGCTTGGTCGCCACCACATGCACGTCCTGCACATTTCGGACACCTTCGATCAATGCGGCAAACTCGTCTCCACCAAGACGCGCCACCGTGTCAGAGGCGCGAAAGCAGTCGGTCAGACGCCGACTGAAATCACACAATAGGGTGTCGCCAGCGTTGTGCCCGAAACTGTCGTTGATGGCCTTGAAACGGTTCAGATCCAAAAACAGCAAGGCCACGCGATCGCCGCTTCTGCGCGATCGCGTCATCGCCTGTTCCAGGCGTTCCTGAAACAAGCGCCGATTCGGCAGTCCTGTCAACATATCGTGCAAGGCAAGGAAGCGGGCATTCGCCTCCGCCTGCTTCAACTCGGTGACATCATGCAACATCACCAGATAGGCTGGCTGGCCTTCCCACTCGGTCTCGGTTGCACTCATCTCGGCGGTACCACGGCTGCCATCCTTGCGACGCACGGCCATTTCCGAGCGTAGATCGCCGGCAGGAGTGCCAAACGGCAGACCCAGCAATTCATCGCGCCCGCGATCGAGCAGCGTTTCGGCTGCTTGATTGACAAAGCAAATCTTGCCTTGCCGATCTAGCACAATGATGCCGGCTCGATTCAGCTCAACGACGCTGATAAAGTTCTGCTGGGTGCGCGCCAGGGCCTGTTCCAGCTGCTTGCGCTCGGATATATCCCGAACGATACCCAGTGCGAATCCATGCCCGGATACCTGTACCGAAGACAGTGCCAACTCGACATGCAATATCGAGCCATCAGAACGGAGAATGCCCAGCTCCAAGAGCTGGCTGCTTGCAATGCCCTCAGCGGCCGTATCCAACCAGCGTATGTCGGGCAGGGCGCCCGCCTGCTGGTCGGCAGGCGCCAGCAGCGTATGGATATCCTTTCCAGCAACGTCATTGAAACCATATCCAAATAACTGCTCTGCCGCTTGATTCCAGCTCAAAATCTGTTCACGCTCATCGATCAGAATGATTGCATCCCGGGCGCTGGACAACAGCGATTCCAGGGTCGCACGATCTAAGGTTTCCGCGAAACGACCTGTATTGCGTCCGGCATTCGGACGGTTTCCCTTCCCCGGAATATTTTCCGTATTTATACGCATTATGCGTGCCCAAAGCTTTGATTTGACACCCTTGATAGTAGGCTTCTATAACACAGGTTAGCATGGCAAGCACAGAGCGCAGGATTACGCTGGAGTATTTGGACACTGGCAAGCCAAGTTCATCCCAGGTTCACCCCAGGTTTACCCCGGCAGCCGATCGCAAAGCGCTGGGCAGCGACCGATCCGGGATTGCATGAAGAGCATCAATCCAATATGAGCTTGCGTCCAAACGGATGCGGCATCTGCGCATATTCTAACGGCACACACCATAACACTGGGAACGTTGGACGGTAGTTGGCGGGGCCATCGAGATCCGTCAGAAAAACACCGATGTCCGGCGCATGTACCTCGGCCTCGCGCAGCAACGGAGCAAAGTCCGTGCCGCCACCGCCTCTGAATTGAATATCCCGAAGGTTGGATCGGCCAGGTTCGAATTGCTGCACCGCGGTCACCTGGTTGTCGCCGACGATGATCACCGCACGTGCGCCGAGACGACGGGTGATGGACTCGATCTCGCCGGCAAAACGCGCCAATATGACCGGTTCGATGGAGCCGGACACATCCACCATGACCACCAGCCGGGCAACCGCCTTGGAAGACGAGATACCTGGCTCCCACGGCATGCGCCGGCCACTGCCGGCGGCACGTCCCTGATTGGCCAGGTAGGAGCGCGACGGACGCGACCAGGACAGGTCTGTCTGGTGCGATAGACCACGCGCGAGCTGGGTGCGCAGCAGTTGCTCCCATGGCGTGCGTACCTTGGGCAAATCTGCCAACAGTTCGCGCAGCATGGAATGCGCGCCGTCGCCGGCATGAGCGCGCAATACACGCTCGCGCCATTCCCTGGACTGCTCGGCCTCGGCCTCCGGTTGTCCGCTGTCGGCCGCGGGTAACAGATCGCTGATCATGCGCTCCGCTAGGTAGCGCGCGCGCGCCGCACACTGGCCATCTTGCGCCGGCTGCTCCGGGTCCGCAACCTGCTTCTCGCCGTCTTCAGAACGGCGACCGACAGCATCACCGATGCTACTGTCCTGTTGGTTACCGGCTGCCTTGCGCTGGCCCTGAAACAACCCCGAGCGACGACGATCGTCGACTGCCCGGTACAGCCGCTCCAGATCCCATTCCAACAAGGATTTTTCGACGCTCTGATGGATATGTAATGAAGCGCTCAGTAAATCCTCTAACAATACCGAACCCGGTGGCAGTTCCAGCCAACTCAAATGGCTCAGGCTGCTGTTGACAATGGCGTCCGCGCAGATGTTGTAGAGCTTGGCATCCAGGTTTCCCAACAAGCGCGCTAGGGCATCGCGTCGCTGTGCATGGCGCAGCGCAACATGCAGCACCTGGTGGGCGACCAGGCCAATCTGCACCGGCAGGGTCAATTCGTCGAAGCGCGGACCATAGAAAATCGTCGTACCATCATTGGCAGCGAACGCTGCTTGCGTGGCGTCAGGCACATCGCGATGGCGTATCCAGAGTGCCAATCCACCGGTAGATGGTGCAAATTCGACCATTTTCTGGATTGCTCTTGTACCGCGATGCCGGTGCAAACTGGTGGTTTGCCCCGGCATAGGCATCTTGGCGGTGGTAACGGGAATGCGCGGATCATTCATGACGAGACTCCGCTGGTCTGTTAGCCGTCGAGTTCGCGCTGTTCAAGGTAGCGCCGGTAGGTGGAGCTGTCCAAAATAGCGGCCTCGAGCCCGCGCTCCAGGGCTTTTTGGAATAACAGTTCCATACTCAGGGTCTGCGCCTCGCGGATTGGAAGCGGTTCGGGAGTGTTGATATCCGGCAACTGATCAACGATCTCTAGCGCGCGCGCCATGCGCTGCTGGTCGGTGGCTGCCGCCAGCAGCCCATAAATCATACCATAGAGGCCATCCAGCGTGGCCGGCAACAATGCCGCCGTAGCCTCGCCGGGTTCGGCTTCAAGCAGCCGCAGCACGTCGGTACCGGCCTGAATTTCGCGCAATACGCCAAAGAATTCCGCGGCATTGGCAGCACCGATACGACCTTGCACGAACACCCGATGAGCAGCTTCGGAAATCCCGGACTTGAGCACATTGGAGATATCTTCCCATCCGCGCGGGCTGGCGCCGACCAGATGATCGTTAGCAAGCTGGCTGTGAGTGTCGTCGAGCTTGTCAGGACGTACTTTCAAGTAGGCCATGATCTCGGGTGCAAAGTCGTTCTCCAGCGCATAATCCAAAAAGGCATCAATCACCGAATGCACATTGAAATGGAACATGCGATCAGCCAATGCCGTGCCCATGTCATGGCTCACCGCACCATGGTAAGCGGCATTGCCAGCCGCCACGATCAGCCAGCCATCCGGCAAACGGTAATTGCCCACCCGCCGATCCAGGATCAGGGAATAGGCCGAGATCTGTAAGCGCTGATCCGCGGCGGTGAGTTCATCCAGAAATAGAATGCCCTCCGGCTGGTCCTGCGTCGGCAGGAACTCAGGTGGAAACCAGACCGTTTTTTGCTGACGATCGTCGGCATAGATGGCGCCACGAATGTCGACTGGCTCGATCGTAGTCAGACGCAGATCGATCAAAGGCGCGTTGAAGTGCTCCGCTACCTGGCGCACGATGGATGACTTGCCAACGCCGCGCGTTCCCCACAGCATGGATGCCCGCCATCGCAATCTGGCCTCGGCATATTGCTCGATCAGCGCTTGTTTCACCGCCGCGATCGAGACGGGCGGGATATTCATCGGGTTACCTTGCAAATGAAGCTCCTGTGGTACTTATTGACCTCGGTGAGAGGAAAAAATCATTCCAACGGCGAACATGGCCGCTGGCGAATACGACATCGATCCCAATCCCGATGGGATTCAGTTCACGGACGATTTATGCATAGAGAATGCAGTCTGCCCGAGACGAAGCTCTTGCCCAGCCTTCCGAATTCTGGAGAATGCGTGGGCTGTGTTCAGATCAGGTCTCAGCCTCCAACGGCTTGGCCCTGGACTTGCCGTCAGCACTGGTATCGATCTTGGGCTGTCGGACCGCCTGCACCGCGGAGGCGACCCAGGTGCGGTTGCGCAGGGGCCGGGGCACCGGTGGGATCTCGATACGCGGCATCTCGCGCATGACAAACAGGCTGATCAGTAAGATCGGCGGCGCGTGGAAGATCAACATGCGTAACACCGAGCCGTCAGCCATATCCAGATAACGCACCGCCGGAGTGATCGCGAGCAAACTAAGACCGATCAGCATCGGGATGGAACGCTGAAAAGTAACACGCCAGCGAGCACGCAAATAACGCTGGTGAAATGACCCCGGAGACTTCCCCAAAGTATAGGCAAGATGCTGAATGGTGCGACCGAGCTTATGCTCGATATCCGGGGTGCGTTTGGGCTCCCGGCGTGCGACGTTGATGGTACCGCGCCAATAGCTGATGATGTGTACCAATGGTCGCCAGCTCCAGCCGATCACCGCGAGTAAATCCTCGGGGAGATGCAGTTCCTGCCCCGGATCGGCAGTGAGTTTGACTTCCACCGGCATGCCGCGCTTGCGATCGGCCTGAAAAGCCAGATGAACCCCCTGGATACTTGCCTTTGCATCCACTAGAACCGGGCCAGAAGGCGCATCGGAGTCCGATTCAGCGGATGCTGGATTGCCGGCGACGTCGATATAATAGCCACGAACTAGCGGTACACCAGAGTAGACCTTGACCTGCCTGCGGATCGGAACCGCCTCGATCTGCTCGAGCAGCAGCCCGATGTCGTGCCCCTCGGCGGTCAATGTGGATGCCAAACCGGCACCCGGACCGTCGACGATCGTCACATTGCGCAACAGCCGCGCCCGATTGGTTTCCTGCACTTCAAGCAGCAGATCTTCGCGCAGTCCCGGCTGATCATCGCCATCTGCTGCATGCATGATCGGCTTGAACGCCAGCTTACGCGCCACCCGATCGCTGGCAGCTAGATCGGTATATCGTCCGCTCTGGGAGAACGGTGCAATCAGGGACAAAATCTCGTGATGAGTCAGGGGAGTCGCTTGCTGCTTGCGTCCGTGATAGAAACTGGACGGTAGCGGCGGTGGAGGATCGTACTTGACACGAACTTGGTTCATTGAAGACTTACCTGCAGTGCGGGTTGGAACAGATGATGGCCGACAGTCAGTAAGATTGCGATCCGATACAGCGTGACTAGAAATACTTCAGGAGTACGTGTCAGGAGTCGAACATGCCAACCGGGCAGCCTGCATAGCACAATTTGCTCGTCCCCGATTGTCAGGCAGTACATCGACATCTTGGGCCAACGCTTCGCGAGCGAGCATGTCAGGGTAAGATACAAAAGCCAGCGGCAGTCGATTAATCATAGAAATTTATTGAACCGTAACCTTTGGAAACATCCTATGTCGGAAAGAACAGGTACGCCGGAACGCCTAGCAGTCATCGGTAGCGGAATAGCCGGCCTTGCCAGCGCCTGGTTACTGTCGGATCGCTACGATTTGACACTGATTGAACGCAATGACTATGTCGGCGGTCATACTCATACCATAGAGGTCATGGAGGGTGACCATCCTGTCGCCGTGGATACCGGTTTTATCGTTTACAACGAGCCGAACTATCCTCTATTGACGCGTTTGCTGGCGCGACTCGGGGTAGACACCCGCTATGGCGACATGTCTTTTTCCGCCTCGATCGGCCCAGGTCGAATCGAATATTCAGGTGATAGCCTCGATTGCCTGTTCGCCCAGCGTGGCAATCTGCTGCGGCCGTCATTCCTGAAAATGCTCGCAGATATGCTGCGCTTCAATCGCCGCTGTAAGGGCTTACTTGCCGGCTCTGGTTTCGACGGCCTGAGCCTCCAGGAGTTCCTTGACCGCGAACACTTTGGCGCCACCTTCCGCACGCATTACCTGCTGCCGATGGCCGCCGCCATCTGGTCCTGCCCGACCCAGACCATGATGGCATTCCCTGCCGAAAGCCTGGCCCGATTTTTCGACAATCACGGCCTGCTGAATATCGTCGAACGGCCACTGTGGCGTACCCTGGTTGGCGGCAGCCGCAGCTACGTCGAACGCATGCTGAGTCATATCGGGCGCGAACGTGTACTGATGGATGCCGCCGTACGAGTCTGTCGCCAGAACCAACAAGTGGAGATTCATCTGCAATCCGGACAAACGCTGATTGTGGACAAGCTGATTCTGGCCTGTCATGCAGACCAGGCATTGGCGTTGCTCGATCAACCCAGCGACGAGGAAAGGAGACTGCTCGGCCGCTTTCGCTATCAGCAAAATCGTACCCTGCTGCATACCGATCGGGCGCTGATGCCGCTACGCCGCAAAGTCTGGGCAGCTTGGAACTATATCGCCGGTGACGATCAACACGGCCAGCGCGAGGTGTCCGTAACCTACTGGATGAATCGGCTGCAAGGATTACAGACCCGCAGCGAATATTTCGTCTCGCTGAACCCATTGCAGGAGCCCGATCCAGCATCCATTATTTCCTCCATGATTTACGAGCATCCCGTCTTCGACGCCGCGGCGATCGCCGCCCAACCTGAACTTCAGCTACTGCAGGGCCGCACACATACCTGGTTCTGCGGCAGCTATTTCGGCTATGGTTTTCATGAGGATGCATTGAGCGCGGCGGTTAATGCAGCGACCCTGCTTGGAGCAGATACCAGTTGGCTCAACGACGGCACGAATGACAGCACGGACCAATCCGTTAACGCGACCAACTCGACACTGGATGCGGCGGCATGAGAATGCACCAGACGCGTGCTGCCAAGCACTTCTCTACAACCGCTTCGTCCCCCACCGATCAACGGCCGAGCACAGCATTGACCATGCCACTGGTTACCACGCCATTGGCAATCGCCCGCGAGAATGCATCGCCGGACAGCCCACATGACATCTATTTCACCAGAGTCATGCACAAACGGCTATTCCCGGTACAATATCGATTCGCATACCGCGTGTTCTCGCTATTTCTGGACATCGATGCCCTGGATCGATTACCGCGGCTGCTGTCCGTCGGCAAATTCAACCTGTTCCGATTCGAGCCGCGCGACCATGGCGCACGCGATGGCTCACCATTACGACCCTGGGCAGAACGCATACTGGCCGAGCGCGGCATCGATCTCGAAGGCGGTCGGATTCGCCTGCTGTGCTTTCCGCGCATGCTTGGCTATGGCTTCAACCCACTTAGCTTGTGGTATTGCGAGCACCGCGACGGCAAGCTGCGGGCCGTCATCGCCGAGGTGAACAACACCTTTGGCGAACATCATTTCTATTTGATGTCCGATGCCGGCAACCCGATCGACTGGCCCATGCGCAGTGCGGCCAGCAAGTGCTTTCATGTCTCACCACTCATGGACATGCAAGGCGGCTATCAATTCAGACTGTCGCGGCCGGATGAACGCCTGGCCGTAATCATTCGTCAGTTTGACGAGCAGGGACGCCTGAAGCTGATCGCTACCCAAACCGGCCAAGGGCAGGCGCTCAGCGACCGGGCATTACTACGTGCCTTTGCCCGCACCCCGATGATGACCTTCAAGGTAATGGCTGCCATCCACTGGCAGGCACTTAAGATTTGGCTCAGCGGCGCACGCTATTTTCCGAAACCAAAACCACCTGAACAAGAGGTTACTTGATGGCAACCGAAAAGACCGCCGAGGCCAGACTCCCGCTGGCTCGACTGCCAACCCTGCGACCGCTGACCAAGCTGTTTCAACCGCTGCACAGCGGGCATCTGCGTATCCGCCTCGGCGAGCATGTACATGAACTGCATGGTACCGAGACCGGCCCCAGCGGCGAGCTGCGGCTGCTGCGACCATTGGAATTCGCCCGCCGCATCGCTACTCGCGGCCACGTCGGCCTGGGTGAAGCCTATATGGCAGGCGACTGGGACAGCCCCGACCTGACCGCGCTGTTGCATACCCTTGCGGTTAACCAGCAGGCCTATGCCAAAGCCTGGGAAGGCAGTCGGTTGCACCGATGGTTATCGCCATTGCAACATCGCCGCCGCTCGAACTCCAAGACCGGCAGCCGGCGCAACATCGCCTATCACTACGATCTGGGCAACGATTTCTATCGACTCTGGCTGGATTCGAGCATGACCTATTCCGCCGGCCTGTTCGAGCGCGAACAGGACAGCCTGGAACAAAGCCAGCACAACAAGTATCAGCGCCTGCTGTCGATGCTGGACGCCACACCTGGGCAACACCTGTTGGAGATCGGTTGCGGCTGGGGCAGCTTTGCCCGTCAGGCCGCGGCGGCTGGTCTGCACGTAACCGGCCTTACCCTGTCGCACGAACAGCTAAAATGGGCGCGCGACGCGGTCACTGACACGCCATTGGCATCGCGTATCGAGTTGCGGCTGCAAGACTATCGCGATGTGCAGCAGAGCTTCGATCATATCGTCTCCATCGAGATGTTCGAGGCAGTCGGCGAAGCCTACTGGCCCGCCTACATGGAAACGCTGAAGCGCTGCCTGCGCCCGGGCGGGCGCGCCGCATTGCAGATTATCACCATCGACCCCTCGATGTTCGACGACTACAAGTCCAGCCCCGATTTCATCCAGCACTATATCTTCCCTGGTGGCATGCTGCCGACAGTGGAACGATTCGATGCCGCTGCGGCAAACGCCGGTCTGGCGGTTGTCGAACGCGACTTCCATGCCGCACACTACGCTCGCACCCTAGCCCTGTGGCGAGAGCGCTTCGAACAACGGCTCGACGAGGTCCGCGCGCTGGGTTACGATGAGCGCTTCATCCATATGTGGCGCTACTACCTGAGCTATTGCGAAGCCGGTTTTATCGACCAGCGAATTGACGTGATGCAGGTGGCGCTGGAACACAGGACGCGGGCTTGAACCCCGGGCCGATCATTGTGACCGGATCGCACTGCGAATCGAAACCAATGCCTGCAACCGCACATGATCGGCATCACTCGCCTCGATGAATTTCACGCCACTCAGCCATCGATCCTGATAGCCTGCCTGCGCAACCCACATCACGCATCCGATGACGCGAATCGGTGGTTGTGCCTGGTCGGTCTCGATTTCGAGCAACAGCCTCGAATCCACCGGAAACATCTCGGTTGATGTCATCCGCATGCCGCCCTCGCTGATATCATCGGCTAATGCATAACGGTAGCGTGCCACCGGGGGTGGGCTGATCGAATGAATCAACACCGGGTCTTGGTAACAGACCCGAACATTCAAGCGCTTGTCACGCTGCAATTCGGCGTTCATTGATTCAGTCTCCATATGCCGGAAACCTCGCCATGGGGTGGGGTTTCCTGGTTATCGTCGCTGTCAACAGCCAACTTCATCGACACCATCGATGGTTTCATGCCACCAGGCATAATAGGCATCATCCGGGGCAACCACCCTGGACTTGGCGTTCGCCAGAAGTTGGCCATCGATATCTGTCAGCACAATGTCCATATCGATCATTCCGCCGCGCAGGACACGGGCGATGGTCAATGTGACGTCGATCTCCTGTCCAGGGTAGACCGGACGACGAAAGCGCTCGGGACAGAAGGTCAACCCAAGACAGCCATCGCCAGGAAAGCTGGTGCCGAATAGGGCCGAGATCGTGGTCTGAATCAAGCCGCCCGGAACAATGATGTCTGCGCTGTCGGGAAATCGCATCCGCGCAGCATCGAGATCGCGGTGGATTGCGTTGTGATCGCCCACCAGCAGGCAATATTGATCAACCTGTTCACGGCTGAAGCTGAGGCGCGCGTCAAAATGCATGCCGACTTCGAGCATAGACGCGGTCAGGCAGCGGGTCTTTGGCATCGTTCGGAATTCTCCAGCAAACAAACCAGCTGCCCATGATAAGCCGCGCGGAGTGAATTTGCTTGTTGTTCAGACAAAGGCGTTGCGTGCAGGGTCGAATAACTCGATCCAATGGACCACCGGCACACGGGAAGCAGCCTGCAGGTGGGTCTGACAACCTACATTGGCGGTAGCAATCAACGCCGGATCAGCCTGCTGCAATGCCTCCAGACGGCTTGCCCGCAAACGCCCGGACAACTCCGACTGCAAAATCGAATAAGTACCCGCAGAGCCGCAGCAGCTATGGACATCGCGCACCGGCAGCAATTCAAAGCCGACACCGCGCAGCAATTCCTCGACCCGCCCAGGCAGTCCCTGACCATGCTGCAATGTGCAAGGTGGGTGGAAAGCGATACGCGCCGGTACGCCGCGAGAGATGGGGTTTGGTAAGCGCGCCAGATCATCGGCTCCGAGCAATTCGCTCGCATCCTTTGCCAATGCCGAAATGCGTTCGGCGCGTTGCGCATAGGCCGGGTCGTCGCGCAGATGCCAGGCATAGTCCTTGACCATCGTGCCACAACCGCTGGCCGTGACCAGGATCGCCTCCGCCCCAGCCTCGACAGCGGGCCACCAGGCATCAATATTACGCCGCATGAACCCGCGTGCCTGCTCCGCAGCCGACAGATGCTGACTGACGGCACCGCAGCAGCCGCCGCCGGGGTGCAGCGCCTCGATACCAAGCGCATCCAGAACACGCAGCGTCGCCGTTACCAAGGCGGGCGTCAACAAGGGCTCGGCACAGTTATTCAGCAAAATTACCCGGCGTTCGTGCTGTCCGGAGTTGGCTTCGAACTTCGGGCTTTGCCGTTGCGCCGCTGCTGGCAATTTGTCTTTAAGCGCTGCCGGCAGTAGCGGTCGCACCATCTGGCCAAGCCGCAATAGCGGCCGGAAGCGGGCCGGGTAAGGCACCACCTGCCGCAGACCCCAGCGCATCAGACGCTCACCTAAGGGCCTTGCTACCTGGCCCTCGATCCGCTGACGACCGATATCCACGAGCTTGTGATACTCAACCCCGGAAGGACAGGTGGTCTCGCAATTCAGGCAGGTCAGACAGCGATCTAGATGGCTTTGGGCTTGGCGCGTCGGCGCCTCCCCCTCCAACAGGTTTTTGATCTGATAAATGCGCCCGCGGGGACCATCCAGTTCATCGCCCAGTTCTTGATAGGTTGGACAGGTGGCGGTGCAGAATCCGCAGTGTACGCAGGCACGCAGGATACGGTCAGCCTCACGGCCCTCGGAGGTATCGAGCACGGATTGAAGAAGTTCGGTCTGCATGGGGCCAGATTGCTCACAGCTCAGGGTAAAGGCGACCGGGATTGAATAGCCCGGCAGGATCGAAGGACTGCTTCAGATTGCGGTGTAGACGCATCGGCAACGGCTCCAGCGGCGTGAAGACGCCATCTGCTGGCGGACTTGCTGCGCCAGCGCGAAACAAGGTCGCATGACCGCCGGCTGCCATGGCCTGAGTGCGAAGCCATTGCACATCCGGTTCGCCACGCAGCCAATGCAATGCTCCACCCCACTCCACCAGTCTCTCGTCAGCAGATTGTTTGCCGGCGAAGGTCGCAGCCGGGGTTGCTGGCCGCACGGACAAACGCCACAGCGGAGCGTCGCCTGTAAAAAACGGGTGTTGATGTTCGCGCAGATCGTGCCAAAAGGTATCCGCATCGGGCAGGGGCAAGCCCTCGACCACGCGATGCGTCTCGGCAAGCCCCTCTTCGCTGCCACAGATGCGCACATAGGATCGACCATTAACCCAAGCGGTGGCGGTGATGGGCAATGAGCGCCGCGCCCAGCGGCGCATTAGGAGCAAGGCATCATCGATACTTTGCTCGCGCACCAAGGTCATCTGACCGACTGGTATTGGCGCGACTTTCAACGAGACTTCCAGCAGCAATCCGAGCACACCCAGCGAACCCGCCATTAACCGAGATAGGTCATAGCCGGCAACATTTTTCATCACCCGCCCGCCAAAATCCAGCGCCTTGCCTTGACCGTTCACCAAACGCACGCCGAGCACCGCATCGCGCACGCTGGCAGCGTAGGGCCGACGCGGTCCGGACAATCCAGCCGCGACCATACCGCCAACGGTCGCGTTCGGGCCGAAGTTCGGCGGTTCGAACGGAAACTGCTGTCCGTTGGCCTGCAGCAAAGCCTCCACCGCTGCCAACGGCGTGCCGGCACGCACTGTGATGGCGAGTTCGGTCGGCTCATAGGCCACCAAACCCTGGTGACCAGAACAATCGAGTACCGCCTCTGCGCGCTGAGGATTGCCATAAAAATTCTTGCTGCCACCGCCCTGGATCGACACCGGCGTCTGCTGCGCGACCGCAGCAAGCACTTGCTCGATCAAGGGCTGCTCCAGGTTTTGGTCTTGGATTTCAGGCATGATCAAAACCTTGGTATTTCCGGAAACTTGAGTTCGCCGTGATGCACATGCATGGCGCCGAATTCCGCACACCTGTGCAATGTCGGTACGGCCTTACCCGGATTCAGCAAGGCGTGCGGGTCAAAGGCGGCTTTGACCGCGTGCATCTGATTCAACTCGTCGCTGTTGAATTGCACGCACATTTGGTTCAGTTTTTCGACGCCAACACCATGCTCGCCGGTGACCGTGCCTCCAACCTGAACACAGAGTTCCAGAATTTCGCCGCCCAAGTCCTCGGCCTTATCGAGTTCACCCGGAATATTCGCGTCGTACAGGATCAGCGGATGCAGATTGCCGTCGCCGGCATGGAATACATTGGCTACGCGCAAAGCATAGCGCTCGGATAACTCGGCGATGCGATTCAGGACCGTGGATAACTCGCGCCGGGGAATGGTGCCATCCATACAGTAGTAATCCGGCGACAAACGCCCAACCGCTGGGAATGCGGCCTTGCGGCCTTTCCAAAAATTCAGTCTCTCGGCATCGTCGCGAGCGGTCCGCACATCGGTGGCGCCGGCGGCCAACAACAACTCGCGCACGCGCAGAACCTCATAGGATACCTCCGCATTAAAACCATCCAGCTCGCAGATCAGGATCGCCGCGGCATCCAAGGGATAGCCGGCGTGTACGAAATCCTCCGCGGCCCGGATCGCCGGACCATCCATCATCTCCAACCCGGCTGGCGTGATACCGGACGCAATGATCTGCGCCACCGCCGCACCGGCCTGCTCGACGCTGTCGAAGGCAGCGAGCAAGGCTTGCGCGCGTTCGGGTTTCGGCAGCAGCTTCACGGTGATCTCGACAATGATCGCGAGCATGCCCTCGGAACCCGTCATCAGGGCGAGCAGATCAAGCCCTGGCGAGTCAAGCGCGTCCGCGCCCACCTCGAACGGCTCGCCATCGATACCGATCAGCTTGAGCTTGAGAATGTTGTGTACGGTCAAGCCGTATTTTAGACAATGCACGCCGCCGGAATTCTCCGCCACATTGCCGCCAATGGAACAGGCGATCTGCGACGACGGGTCCGGTGCGTAATAAAGACCTAGTGCCGATGCGGCCTCGGTGATGGCCAGATTGCGCACACCAGGCTGCACACGAGCCATCCGGTTCTCGCCGTCAATCTCCAAAATACGATTGAACTTCGCCAGCGACAGCAAGACACCGTCGGCCAGCGGCAGAGCACCGCCGGACAGTCCGGTACCGGCACCACGCGCCACCACCGGCACCCGCGCCTGATAACAAGCGCGCAGTATCGCCTGTACCTGCTCCAGAGTCTCCGGAAGCACAACCACCATGGGCCTCTGGCGGAACGCCGTGAGCCCGTCGCATTCGTAGGGTGCCAATTCGGCCGGTGTTGACAGCAGGCTTGCTGCGGGCAGCAAACGCCTGAGCTGGTCGATAATTTGGGGATTTGGGTTCAGCGGACGCTCATCCGGGATTCTAGGCATAATGAACTCTAGTCTCTTGGTCTTCGGGCAAATCCTGATGAATATGAGTCTTTACTTATATGCATCATAGAGCTTCTATCACAAGGGCATGCATCATGGGGCATTTCTCAGGGGGCATTTCTTGGGGGGGCATAGGTTCCGCGTGCCGCGCCGCATGGTCGCACATGGACAGCTATCGGTTGCTGCTGATGAACATCCTGCCGCGGCAATTGGCTTGGTTTCGGGACTGACGCAGCAAACAGAAAAGCCAACCCGACAACGATGAAAAACCCTAGCGCAAGCCAGGCCAATGCCGAATCCAGCCGGGCAAGGCCACTGCGATCGAGCCTATGATTGCGTGCTCCGGGACGCGCGAACCTGTAAGAGACTGCCCTTTTTAGACAGTCTCTTAGAGACCGCCCTTTCTAGACAGTCTCTAAGGTCATCATGCCCTGCTGACATGTCTTTTCGATCCCGATCCCGATCCCGATCAAGCGCGCCGGGCGGGTTGCGCCCCTATCTTCCAACAGCATAGCCGCACGCTTGGCTACGAACAAGTCAGCCATCCGCGATTCATGATGCAATCCGCTCGTCACAGAGAGCGACGCGGCTGGTAGAATCGGTAAGTATCTCGTACCTCAACTCCCGAAATCGCAACTGACATGCACCAGGATATCCTGCTCGCCAATCCCCGCGGCTTTTGCGCCGGTGTCGACCGCGCGATCGACATCGTCGAACGCGTGCTCGAATTATTCGGCGCCCCCATTTACGTTCGCCACGAGGTAGTCCATAACCGCTATGTGGTAGATGATCTCGAGGCGCGCGGCGTCATCTTCATCGACGACATTCATGCCATCCCTAGCGGTGCCACCTGCATCTTCAGCGCCCATGGCGTATCCCAACAAGTGCGCGAGCAGGCAGCAGCACGCAACCTGCGCGTCTTCGACGCTACCTGCCCGTTAGTCACCAAGGTGCATCTGGAAGTAGCGCGGCACTGCAAGGCTGGTTTCGATGTGGTGCTGATCGGCCATCGCGGGCATCCCGAGGTGGAAGGCAGCATGGGTCAATGCCTTGCCGACGGCGGACGCATGCATCTGGTCGAAACCGAAGCCGATGTATCGAGTCTGGACATCCGCGACCCGGAGCGCGTCGCCTATGTCACACAAACCACCCTGTCGGTGGACGACACCAGTCAGATCATTGCCGCTCTTCAAGCTCGGTTCCCAAACCTGCAGGGGCCGAAGAAAAGCGATATCTGCTATGCCACCCAAAACCGCCAGGATGCCGTGCGCGTGCTGGCCGCCGCAAGCGATCTGGTGTTGGTGGTCGGCTCCGCCAACAGCTCCAACTCCAACCGCCTGCGCGAACTGGCAGAAAAGCAGGGCACACCGGCCTACCTGATCGATGGCGCAGAGGATATCCGCCGCGAATGGATCGGCGACGGCAAACGGGTCGGCTTGACCGCCGGCGCCTCGGCACCGGAACTGCTGGTGCAGCAGATCGTCGCACGGCTCAAAGAATGGGGTGCCGATCGCGTGCAGGAACAAACCGGGGTGGAAGAAAACGTTATCTTCGCATTACCCAAGGAATTACAACAGGTCGCCACCGAGCACAGCTGACGTCGCCCGACGCACAGGGCGGGCGCTAAGACCCGTTAGACGGTATAAACGTTGACATCAATCGCATTGATAATTTAGATCCATGGCAAGATCGATAATAAAACACTCCTGGAGATGACCATGAGCGATATTCTCATCATTGGCGGCGGCGTCATCGGTCTGCTCACCGCCCGCGAACTGGCAAACAGCGGCGCCAAGGTGACCCTGGTGGAAATGGGCGACACGGGTCAAGAGTCCTCATGGGCCGGTGGCGGCATCCTGTCTCCTCTCTATCCCTGGCGCTACGCCGGCTCGGTTACAGCCCTGGCGAGCTGGAGCCAGCAGGTCTACCCCGATCTTTGCACCGAGCTGTTCGACTCCACCGGCATCGACCCGGAATATAATCGCTGCGGTCTGATGATCCTCGACGAAGAACAGCGCGACATCGCCCTCGCCTGGGCCGAGACGCACCAGGCACAACTTCAGCTCATCGGAAGCGACGAGATTCAAGCCAAGGAGCCGGGGCTCGAACCACCGATGCCGGAAGCCCTGTGGTTTCCCGATGTCGGGCAAATCCGTAATCCGCGCTTGACCAAGGCATTGCGCATCGCCATCGAAAAGCACATCAGCATCCGCGAACAGGAAGAAGTCTTGGAACTGCGTGCGGAAAATGGCCGGATCACCGGTGCACGCACCACCGCCGGTCAGATCGACGCCGATCGCGTCATCGTCTGCACCGGTGCCTGGACCGCACGCCTGGTGGAAAAGCTCGGCAGCAAGCCGGACATTCGCCCGGTACGCGGCCAGATGATCTTATTCTGCGCCAAGCCCGACCAAATCCATCATTTAACCCTGTTCCGCGAGCGCTACGTCATTCCAAGAAAAGACGGCCGCGTGCTGATCGGCAGCACATTGGAGAATGCCGGCTTCGACAAACGCACCACCGCGGAGGCCAAGGAAGAACTCTACCGCGCCGCATTCGAGCTCTTCCCGCTGCTCAAACGCACCCCGATCGAAGACCACTGGGCCGGTCTGCGCCCAGCATCCCCCAGCGGTATCCCCTACATCGCCCCCTACCCCGAGATCGAAGGCCTGTTCATCAACGCCGGCCACTTCCGCAACGGTCTGGTCACCGGTCCCGCGTCCGCCCGTCTGATTGCCGATCTGGTACTCGACCGCGACCCCATCCTGCCACCGGCACCCTATCGCCTGGACGCCCCGCGCCGCTCGAGCTGGTAACACGAGTTCAGCCACCGTGCTTGATATGAACGCTTGAATCACCTAACATTACCGGGCTCAGAGACCGCTCGACAATCGTGATTCCCAACCCTGGTTCCAATTGGGTTCCAATTGCACGGCAGCAGCGCGTCATCCATCTCCAGGCCGATGTAGCTCAGTTGGTAGAGCAACTGATTCGTAATCAGTAGGTCGGCGGTTCAAATCCGCCCATCGGCTCCAATAGAATCAAAAGCTTATCTGATTTCTCGACGAACCATGTCCGTCTCTCCATCGGTCTCGTTGCCTTTTTGAAAAAGGGGTCTGAAAAAGGGGTCGAGTCCTTTTTAATGGGATCTCCGTCACCATCCGATCCGCCAGCTCCCGATGCGCCTCCCGCACCGCCGACAGGTTCGTCATCGGCCCCTGCGGCTCCAGCCCGCCCACCTCCGGCCCATAGTCCCGCGCCACCGTCGGATGCTCCGGCGCCAGCGTCCGCGCCGAGTCCTGCCAGTACCCCCAGTCCAGCCTCTCCACCCAAGGCGCCGATGCAGTGACCCCCAGAATCCGTATAGCATCGACCACCTGCACACATTGCCAGCCCTCCAGCGACGTGTCCCGACCCACCTCCGACAGGTACATGGACACGTCATCCGCCGTCAACTGCGCCAGCCGCCGCGGCTGAATCCACTCCAGAAACCGCTCGGCCCGCACCACGTACCAGCGCCGGCAGTCCTGTCTGACTCGCGCTTTCTCAAGCTCTGACAGGTAATTGGACCAGAAACGGGCGATTTGCGCTTCGCGGGTTGACATGGGCTGCCTGGGTGGGTACCGTATTGCCGTAGAATCTAGGCGGTTGTGGCGAGAGTGAGGTTTCGGTGCAGGGGTTCGGGTATTGCGTTGGAGCAACAGTTTAGCAGATAGTGTGAATCTGTCTATGCCCGTATTTTTGTATTCTGGAATTTTCGATATTTGTCGCTTCTGTCTATAACACGTTGGACTAAATAAATAAACAGCACCCCCCCACTAAAACCACATCCAACCCACCGATCCAGGGACAGATCGCAATCGGACAGATCGGAGTTGTACGGGACAAGCAACCGCGCAGAAACCGACTATACTATCGGCATGGACAGCCTCACCGCCGAAATCCGCCGCGAGTTCCCCGTCGAATATGCTCCACCGCCATTCGAACTGGCCGATGTGGTGCGCATGCATGGCGCCGCCTACCGCGCCGAGTACCATCCGAGCTTCGAGCAAGGCCGCGCCCTGCACGCCATCGAGACCTGCCGCACCACCGCGCTCGGCGGCCATGTCGATCAATGCGACCACTGCGGGCATGTGGAGATCAGCTACAACTCCTGCCGCAACCGCCACTGCCCCAAATGCCGCGCCTCCCAACGCGCCGCCTGGGTCGATGACCGCGAGCTGGAACTCTTGCCCATCCAGTACTTCCACCTCGTCTTCACCCTGCCCGAAGACCTCAACCGCCTAGCGCAGTACTGCGATGCCGAGGTCTACGCCATCCTCATGCGCAGTGCCGCCGAGACCCTGCAGACCTTTGCCCACAAACTCTGGGACGCCGACCTCGGCATTGTCAGCGTGCTGCACACCTGGGGCCAGACCTTACAGCTGCACCCGCATGTGCATTGCCTCGTCACCGGCGGCGCATTGAAACGCGATGGCAGCGGTTTTGTGCAAGCGCCGAACAACTTCCTGTTCCCGGTCCGCGCCCTCTCGCCGGTCTTCCGAGCCATCTTCCTGCGCGAACTCGAAGCCCTGCGCGCCGCCGGCAAGTTCAGCCACTGCCCGCCCGAACTGCACGACGAGGCCGACTGGAAGCAACTGCTGATCCGCCTGCACCGCCACGCCTGGGTCGTGTATGCCGAAGCCCCGTTCGACAGCCCCCAGCACCTCATCCGCTACCTCGGGCGCTCTATGAATCGCATCGCCATCGCCAACTACCGCATCCTTGCCGTCGATGCCGACGGCGTCGTCTTCCGCTACCGCGACAACCGCGTCAAAGACCCCGAGAGCCCCGAGGCGCAGAAAACCATGCGCCTGTCCGGGCCGGAATTCATCCGCAGATTCCTGCAACACGTCCTGCCGCCCGGCTTCCACCAAATCCGCTACTACGGTCTGCTTGGCGGCAGTCGGCGCAAGGCCAACCTCACCGCCTGCCGCGCCCTGCTCGGCCTCGACCAGCCAGAGGCGCCCTACATCGCCGACCTCGAGGGCTTCCTCAGCAAACAAGCCATCGACCCGAGCCTCTGCCCGAATTGCGGCAAGGGCCACCTACGCCAAGTCTTCCAGATCCTCTCTTTCCACGACCCACCGGCCGAATACGCTGCCGCAGCCTGAATGCCAGTCCCGCGCCCCATTGACTTCGAGACGCCCGCCGCCGTCGGGGAAGCCAGCCCTGCGCCCAGGGTTGTCGGAGCGTTGATAGACCACCCCGAACAGGGAAAAAGGTGCCGCAATCGATTCCAACATCCCGATCGTCGCATGCTCGAATCCCTGCAAATCCCCCCAAATGCCGCCCGCGCCGTCTATCAAAACCCGATGCAAGGTCTTGACAGCGCCTCCGATGCTGGAGAAAAATCCATAGCCAACGCGACGCCAGCGTCAGCCGTCCAACAAATGCATCAGCCGGACGCCCGCGGTCCGTCGTAATTTGCAATTTCAGTGTGTGACGCGAGCACAGTCGTGGCGGCTCGTCTTGTGCGAGACAGCGCGGGCGCCGGCTATGCATAACGTTAGGCACATTCAATGCCTTAAATCACACAATCAATAGGAGGTTAAAGATGGAAAGCACAAAAGCAGGTCCTGTCCGTCGGATACGAATCCATTGGCAGGATGGGAAATGGGCTATTGTCGGTGAAAAGTTGCTTGAAAGAAAGGTTATTCCGAATTCGCAGTCACTGCCCCAGACAGAGAAGAACCTTCAAGTTGTAGGCTTCTGGTACGAGGTGGCTGACACTAAAGGCAACCTTCTTTATCGCCGGATTATTGATGACCCGTTGAAACAGCACGTGGAGATTCCGGAGAAAGACGGCTCATTTACAAATGTCCCGGTAAAGAGAACTGACATTACGTTCGAAGTCCTGATTCCACACGTTCCGGAGAACGCTATGCTTTCTTTCTTTGGTACCAAAGAGGGCATCCAGGGGAAGCTGGCAGAACTCGACTTGCGTGGCAACGACCAACCTGAGCAGAAAAAATCAAGGAAAGGGGGTGAGTGATTATGGGTACAAGTGACGGAACTGTTGTCGGCCCTACCAGAATATTAAATAATGGTCCCGACAGCGATCGATTCAATATCGTTTTTCTTGCTGAAGGTTTCAAGACACCGAGCAAACAGCTTTTAATAACGCTTGTAACGACTTTGTCAATGCAATACAGCTTGAGCCCTGGTTTGACACGCTGATTTCCGCTATCAACATCCATCGGATTAATGTCGAATCGGATGATTCAGGTGCCGATGATCCAGCTCCGTGTGGCGGGGGCACCACGGCTAATACTTATTTTGATGCCACCTATTGTGGCGATGGCCGCATAAAACGCTTGCTGGTGTGCGACCAGACCATTGCACGTGACGTTCTCGATACTCATGTTCCGGAGTGGGATGTTGCAGTAGTTTTGGTAAATAGTACCGATCCTGGTGGATCAGGTGGTGGTATTGCCACAGCGGCTATGAGCGCCGGATGGATTACCACTACCTTGCACGAGTTAGGACACTCCGCCTTTGCTCTCGCCGACGAATATGATTATTGGGCTGGCTGCGGCGTTGATACCGACCGTGATGTCGCGCCAGCAGGGGAGCCTTCACAATCCAATGTAACTACCGCCACAACACGGTCTGCGTTGAAGTGGCGGCATCTTGTGGATTCCCTCACGCCTGTTCCCACCATGGAAAATCCCGATTGTACACAATGCGACAGGCGCCCTAACGTTTTAAGTGATGATACCACCATTGGTCTTTATGAAGGGGCGCAGTACTATCATTGCGGTCGTTACCGCCCCGCGTACAATTGTCTAATGCGCAACCTTAATGAGCATTTCTGTCGGGTGTGTGTGGAAGCGATTCATGACACTCTCCGCCCTTTCTTCGGTGCCTCACCTACTCTGGCAGCAGAATTAAGCACGCTTGACTTTGGTTCGCTGGGTCAAGGCGGCGTTGTCACTATGAAATTCCAAATCAGCAATGTTGGTACGGTTGATGTTACTGGTGTCTCCTTGTCGGTGGACAATAGCAATTACAGTGCTTCCTTACTCGGCACAGGCACTACTCTTACGCCGGGAGAGGGCCGGGAGGTGGAGGTTACGCTCGGACCGGTCTGGCTGAATGGGCCGCAAAACGGTACCTTGCAGATCACCAGTAACGCTCCTATTCTAAACATCACGCTTACCGGCTCGATTTGTACCGCACAGCCCCGGGTTAGCATCGTCACCCAGGATGGCGGAACGACGCTTGACTTTGGCGAGGTGAGCCGGGGTCTGACAATGTATCGTTCAGTAGAGATTCGAAACCTGCGAGTTCCTTGTTCCGCTCCACTAAATGTCTCCATGACGAATCCGACCGGCGGCTTTTTGTTTGCCCCTGGGACATCGCTGAATTTCTCTCTGCCGACGCCTAACCCTGATGAGGCCTATACATCACGAAAGGTATATGTTGCCTTTACTGCACCAGACACGGGGCCAACGGATTACAACGGGCAGTTTACTATCAGCACTCCGGATGATTCCACCAATCCCACAACCGATATTCAACTTACCGCCAGTGTCATTGAGCCTCCGGTTGTCGACTCAGTGTTGGTGATTGATCGTTCCGGAAGCATGGCGGACGCGACTGGCGAAGCCTCGCAGAGGAAGGTCGATCATGCAATCTACGCTGCGGAGCTTTACGTATCCCTGCTTAAGGATAACGATCGCATAGGCTTGGTACGATACAAACACCATTCTTCCGATACTCATGGTGATAGACTACTGAATCCCGTTGTGGCAGGAGCGGTTGGCACTGGGGCAGGGAGAGTCGCAGCACGTGGCGAGCTTAACCTGACGAATCTGCATCCATCGGGATCCACCTCAGTTGGAGCAGGCATTATCCTAGGCAGCGATGTCTTGGATGGTGCAGCCGCTGACTCACGCGCTCTCGTAGTTCTCACGGATGGACGTCAGAATACAGATCCGGATATCCCGGCAGGTTTAGCTCATGTTGGAACCAAGACACCTTCTCAACGCGTCTTTGCGGTCGGGCTTGGGTTGAACCAACTCGAAGACAAGCTCAACGAAATTGCTACCGTAACGAATGGCACCGCCCAGATTACTGGCGACCTTGTAGGTGAAAAGGAATTCATCCTTCAGAAACTGTTCGTACAGATCCTCTCTGATGTAGCTGATGAAGCCTTCATCAGGGATCCCCGGTGTGTATTGCCTCCTCAGGGTAAGCAGTACACCGATATCATGATTGGCGAGGTAGATGTCGCAGCCGACTTTATCTTGGCATTCCGCCCCAGCGAGATTCACCCAAAATACACCAAAGTATGGCTCGAAGCGCCAAATGGCAGGATAATCACTCCCCACGATATCCTCAGTGGAAGTATACCGAACGCGACCTTCAACAGTCAAAGGGGCCATATGTTTTTCCGATGGCTGTTCCCCGCCTTTCCCGAAGAACCAACGGCTCACGTCGGTCGTTGGCGCATATGGGTTGAAAACACTATCCAAATGGGTGGCGACGTCTATACGGAAGAATATGAAAGAAGTCTTTCTTTCTACTATTCTGTCATGGCTAAAGCTCGCAGTAACTTACTACTTAAGGGCCGTCTGGTCCAGACGAGCTATCTGCCAGGTTCGGAGATGGAGGTCATACTGGAACCGGTTCTCTTTGGGCAACCTGTAACCCTTGATGAACCAGTCGAGGTCCACTTCCGTCGGCCCGATGGCGTTAAACGAACGATTAGTCTTTCGCGAGACGAGAATGGAGCTTATCGTGGGGTTTTCAAGGACACCAGCCTCTATGGGCCTTACCAGGCTGCCGTTGAAGTGAGTGCTAATTCTCCACAAGGCACCAGGCTGACTCGATATCGCCATTTCACCGGAATAATCTTGAGTCCTGGTCAGGTGATAGACGGCAAAGACTTCGGCAAAGAGTGCTGTGAAGACCTAAAACATCTTCTTAGGGAAATCCTCAAAACACTCAAATATTGTTGCGGGGAAAAGGACGATTTTCCAAAGCTCAAACTTTTTTCCGAAGTGGAATTACTCAAAGAGATAGAATCTCGATTGCTAAAAAAGGCAGAGACAGAGAACAAACTTGATTAGGGTTCATTATTGGCCTATCAGGCTTTGTTCTCTGGACCACTGTAAAAGGTGCCAACGTTATCTTCAATAATTGCCTAACAACGCCATCAACGCGGACGGACAAAAGCGCCGCTTTGCTCTGCTTTTGCCCGCCGGTTATGGCGAACGTTAGCCCTTGCAGCGTTGCGCCGGGAGGTACACATGGGGAAGTGCTTTGACAAAGACAGTTGCTCCCGAATTATCGAGGCCGCCATCCGTACGGCTCACGCGACCTTCGGTGGATATGTCCCCACAAAGCTCCTTGAAGAAGTGGTGTATGCCGACGACGACGGCAAAGCGTTTGCCGAACACGCAGCCGCGAAATGTCCCGACAAGGACGCTCACGGCCACATCGGAAACATGATCGGCTGGTTCAGCCGACGGTACACCGATAGCGAAAAACACAATCCCAACAACTTTCGCGGCCAGCCGTACTTTTGCGCGTACAGGGACAGGTTCGAAAGAGTGAAAGACAGCCGAACGAAGACGTGGTCATACAAACCCACTGAATAGCAAGAGACCGAAAATGACTACGATTGAGATACTTGAAGAGCAAGTCAAATCGCTTTCTGAGGACGATCTGACCGAGTTTCGACGATGGTTCCTCGATTGGGACAACGACGAGTGGGATCGCCAGATTGAAAGAGACGCAACGGCCGGCAAATTAGATGCACTTGCCTCCGCCGCCCTCGCTGAGTATAACGCCGGACAGCCGCGAGAAATTTGAAGCACTACGCCTCTTCCGGCTTCTGGCAGCGCTTCAATTCCCTGCCAGAGCCGGTGCAACAAGTTGCGCGGCAAAACTATCAGCTACTTCGTGATAACCCGGCGCATCCGTCCCTGCACTTCAAGAAAGTCAGGCAAGGTCAGTATCGCAGCGTCCGGGTTGGAGCAAAGTATCGGGCTCTCGGCGTTCCCGTTCCTGACGGTATTCAGTGGTTCTGGATCGGCACTCACGCTGAATATGACAAGCTCATGGGCTAACTAGCGCACCAGCCCGACCGCTTGCTGGCCAGGCGTCGCTTCGCTCCTCCTGGCCAGCAAGCGTCGGGCTGTGCTGAACGTTGGGCGAGTAAGATGACATGAAGGACCTCGCAGCCTTAATCTCAGCATTCGCATCTCTGTTATGGCCTGTGATCCTGGCCGCAGTGCTTTATGTTTTGCGGCCCGCCGTTCTTGAATTGGTTTCCACCGCCAAGAATCGGAAGTTCTCCATCAAGGTAGGCGGCCAGGAGCTCACCATGGACGAAGCCAATGAACAGCAGCAACGGCTTATCGCTGATTTGCAGGCGCAAGTAATCGACTTGAGGAATCGCATTAGTCCGGAACTGCCAGACACTGAGAATCGGTCCGAAAATGTTCGAGCCACCATCGCCGCGACCCCCGGTGAGCACGAAGTTCTGTGGGTAGACGACAATCCAAAGAACAATAGCTATCTCATTGAGCAGCTTCTTCAAGGTGGCATCAAAGTGCGGACCGTCCTATCGACATCAGACGGAGCCCGGATGCTTAAGGACGGGCGCTACGCTATGATCGTCTCCGATATGGGTCGTAATGAAGTGGGTGGCTTCAACCCTCACGCCGGACTAGATTTCTTGAAGCTCGTGCGAGGCGCAGACAAAGATGTCCCGTTTGTGCTGTTCACCAATTCTCGCAGCTACCAAGAGTATCGAGACACGGCGCTGTCGCTTGGGGCAACCTACATCACATCATCTACGACAGATCTCGCGGGTATCTTTCGCAATGCATTCGGAAAGCGCTTTTGAAAGCCATTGCAGGAGTTTCGGTGAGACTTTTCCACTTACACAATTCTACTAAGGCGAAGGGCTGCCGGTTGCCCATGACTCGATTGACTGGCCATAACGCCCAACGAGTCCGCCAGCCCGACGCCAGACTGCGGCGGGCGCTTCGCGCGTCGCCGCAGTCTGGCGCGGGCTGCGGTTGACGTTGGCCCCGGCAAGCGAAAACGCAGCCCGCCTCTCGGCGAGAAGGTCCGGAGCTGGAAGCAAAGCGAGTCGCGCAACCGAATACACCGGTGCAGCGAATCGCAAGCGTTTCCCGCAACTGAATGCAGAACAGCAAGCATCCCGATTGCGCGGCAGGCATGTGCCGAATCCAAGCCATCGCGCCGATCGCAACGGCCCGCATCCTCCGCCACGGACGCATTGCCCGGCCCGGCGCAAACCGTACAATCGTCGCAGTCAGGGCCAACAAGCGGCTCAGCCCGACCCAAAACTGCAAGCTGAGCTCGGCGCAGGATTCAAAGGCAGCAGCGGTGCAGTTTTGGGCCGGGCTAGCCGTAACGTTAGGCTCTGACAGGTCAACCATCGAATCAAAGGCGGTGACAAGGAGATAAATGGTTTCTTGTAAATTAAAATCTACTTTGCCGTATTCTGATGTAGAGGCACAAATTCACTCAGTTGTTCGTCCCCCGACATGGAGGGGAGAACCATATTCGCTGTCATATATATTAGTGAATCGCGAGATCAACGCCAAAGAACTGGTTAGTTTTTTACGTTGGGCGGTGGATTCCGAATTGCCCAATCCACGAGTAATTACTCCAGAGCTCATAAAATGGTCGTCTTTATTCCATCCACGCTTTTTTAAATCGGTACACAAAGACTGTCCGATTGAAATAGAGCCTTTGCAATGGCGAGACGACAATTTATCTACTGACTTCAACTTGCTGTCACAGCTTTGGCTTCAATCAGTAATGTTTTTGTCAGGAGTAACGCTTTCGGCAGCCATAATCCAGCATCGATTTTCATCAGGAACAATAGGTAGCAAGCTTGATCGACTATGGGATGCGGGATCTCTATCTGCCTCTGGATTGGCGAAGGAGCTAAACTCTCTAAGATTGCATGATCGTGTTTCTGCTTTGGCATCCGATGGCTCTGACGAAATAGTACGTCTACTAGCAATTCGTGAAACCTATATGGAAGTCATGGAATGCATAGCTCCCAGGTCAGGAAAAACTGAAATGATGCGGCAGTCTTCCTTTGTGATATATCCTGACGGCCGATTTGATTTCATAAAGACATTACGGAATAGGTTAGGCTCTGGTCTCAGAGCCGTAGTAGTTTATGGCTCCAGTGTCTCAAGTGACAAATTTGCCGACATTGATGCCGTTGTTATAGTGGATGACCCTACTTCTACACTGTTGCAACTGGCTGGAACATCACCTACTTGGATGGGTAAAGAACTAAATCTTGGGATCTATTCTCCATCTGAGTTTTTAATAATGCAATATCTCTCTGGGGACAATCTCTCAGAGTATGGTGTTTGTATTTGGGGGGAGCTAGAGGTGATTCGCAAACAAATTCCAGATCTATTAGCACGAAATTTTAGTTTTGGAGTTGTCCGTCAACGCCAGCAGTTTGGCATGCTTAGTCGCGAATTAGCATCCACTGAAACGCTTTCTCCTGACCGGAAAAATCTATACGAGTATTTCGTAAAAATACCTGCAAACGTAGCGAAAGGCACCTTTGGTGCTGTTGGCGAACGTCTTCCGAAAGAACGAATACATGATTGGCTTCTATCCACAATCGGATTTAATGCGCCAGCATCACAAAATCTAGCATCGTCTGGTAAGGTGGTACAAGCATTAGCATCATCATCATTAGCTACTGGGCATTCGTTGCGGGAATTAAACAAAGCTCTTGGCGTGGTTAAGACTGCCGACCTTAGAGACAAATGACGGAAGATTACATTCTATGATTGAAAAAAAGTATTCCGCAGAAGTAGAGTATTTGCTTGATGTATGTAAAGACCTTGAGCTTAGTATCTGTGTTCGTATGCCATACATAGCCGATAACCAGATAGCTCTAACTGGCCCTCGCGGTGAAGCAATTCTCGTTGAGCCTGGCAATCCTGAAATGAGTATGATAGAGCAGGTGCTAGTTCAATTAGAGGTTGATTTTGATAGTCTGCCATTACTGGTAAGGGGGGATAGCAAAGAGATAAAGCTACTTACTCCTCGGGTAGCACTAGCAAAGTTACTCCCAACTGTCTATTCATATACATATAATCGTTATGGTCTTGCCCCTGGAACAGAACAAGCTCGTACTCGGTTTTCCGCAGAGCTGTTTCGTAAGATGTTTGATGAACCAGGGCCGTTTCATCTTGGATCGGCGTATCTAGGAGTCGTTAAGACAGCAGATGGACTTCTTCTTGCGGAACGGGTGGTAGATGTATGTAATCTTGAGGTACGGGTCAAGCGATTTCATATAGGATCACCGCTGCATCGATATCTATATACGGATACCCACCCAACAAGAAACAATGGATTGCCTTTGCAACGTTGGACTCGGTTTGATGAACCTGTTGTTTGTTTTGACTGGCGACATCCTTTACAAGATGAAGAAGGAAAGCGCTTAGCTGATGAACCGTTACCAGACGATTATGCAGCATTATGGGTTGACGATTTAGCTGCCGCCAAAGGGCTTGCGCGAAGTGCGTTCCTATGGATAGAAGATAAATTCGCGCAGGCCGGATTACAATTAGTTGACATTTGTTTTTTTATAGATCGAACCGGTAATGTGCTTTATGGTGAAATTAGTCCAGATTGCATGAGAGTACGAGATGGTGCATCTGCCCATGCAGAGGCATTTGATAAGGACCTATGGAGATCCGGAGGGTCTCCAGAAAAAGTTTTGGCGAGATATTGGCGACTTTACGAGCTGGTGTTTAACAAAACAGCACCGCTTCTGAACTGATATTCAAAGTGCTTTTAACAAGAGGAGAGCAGAAGATGATGCAAGATTCCAAGTCAATAACCGTAAAAAGCCGACGTTTGAAAATGTCTCCTGGAGGCATAGTGACTCTTCCTGTTTCGGCGCGAAAGGCGCTGAAAATGGAAAAGGGAAAAGGAGCTTGTGTAACTGTCGCAGTAAAGGATAACGTGGTTACATTAGCACCAATCAACAAAAACGGAGGGTTTCGGGTATCTTCAAAAGGACAGCTAGAACTGCGAGGGGAAGCTCAAGCTGCACTTGCAACTGGTACAAATCGTCACTATTGGATAGAAGCAAATGACGACTCTAGCGTCGTCACATTGAATCCATTCAAATGAAAGAACGGCTTATTGTTGCGCTTGATGGCCACGATGGCGCTGGAAAGAGTACGCTTGCAGTTGCGCTTGCCAACCGTCTAGGCGGTAGAGCTGTACGCCCTTTTTCTGGCGCTATTGGGGCGAAACTGATGAGCGTAGGAGAAAGAGGCGATGTTGTAGGGCTTATTAGGGTTGGCAACACAGCAATTGAGCAAGCAGTTTCATCCGTTCCTAGTAGTGTGCCTATTGTTCTGGATCGAAGCTGGATGACAGTAGCTTCGTTTATTCCAAGATCAGAGGAATTTTTTAGGCAATGGAATTTTTGGGTTCCAACTGCACTTTGTTGGGCGGAGTTAGAAATTACACTGTCTCGTTTGGCTGAGCGACATAACGAAAGACCCGAAGCAGTGGAGTGGCATAAACACTATATAGAAATTTATAAAGACCTTGCCAAACGCTCCGGAAGCATAATCATTCGTACCGATCGGATAGATCTTATGACATGTATAAATCGCCTAACCAAGTGGGCTATGGAGGAGTCAGAACTACCTGATTTCGAGTAGATTAAGGCGAATAAGATTATGAAATTAGCCTAACAAGGCAAATTCACTCGGACTACCAAAAGCGGCTGCGCTTCGCTCTGCCGCTTTTGGTAGCCGGTAATTTGCGACGTTGGCCCGGGCAAGCGCAAACGCAGCCCGCCTCTCGGCGAGAAGGTCCGGAGCTGGAAGCAAAGCGAGTCGCGCAACCGAATACACCGGTGCAGCGAATCGCAAGCGTTTCCCGCAACTGAATGCAGAACAGCAAGCATCCCAATTGCGCGGCAGGCATGTGCCGAATCCAAGCCATCGCGCCGATCGCAACGGCCCGCATCCTCCGCCACGGACGCATTGCCCGGCCCGGCGAAAACCGTATAATCGGCGCAGTCAGGGCCAACAAGCGGCTCAGCCCGACCCAAAACTGCAAGCTGAGCTCGGCGCAGGATTCAAAGGCAGCAGCGGTGCAGTTTTGGGCCGGGCTAGCCGTAACGTTAGGCGCAGAAAGACAGGAGATCGAATGCTCAAGTTCCGCTCTTTGTTCTTCCGGAATGTGGTCTTGGTTCTATCGGCGGCATGCCTGAGTAGCTGTGCGCTCCAAACGGTCGTCGATTCTCGGCCACCCGAACTGACTGATTTCCCAGCAGAGGGCATGGACTACGTTGGCTCTTTAGGATTTCATTTAATGAAGATTTGCAATATATATCAGTGAGTTGCGTGCGCCCCTAAGCAGTGGTATCAGTCTAAAACGCGGCTGAGTTTCGAATTCATAACTTATTGATTCTTCAAGAAAAGCGAATATCCTTCCAGGTCCAACCAAAGGCGCTGAAACAGACGCTTTATATTGGTCAGGCCGTAGCAACGTCGCTTGATTACTTTTATTTTGTTATTCAGTCCCTCGACAAACCCGCTATTGTTCTGATCGATAAAATAGTTTGTGATTTCCTCCATCCAATTGCTAAGCGTCTTCAGAAAAGCGTCGAAGCAAGTTAATCCGCTGTTCTTGACACGCCTCATCCAACCCTTGATTTTTCTTTTCGCTTGACTAGGATTGATGTCGCTATCGAATATCTTCGTCAAATCGAAACACAAATCGTAAGCCTCCTTCAATCGAGGAGAATGCTTGAAGATCAACTTCATCGTTTTCAGTTCCTCCTCGGTCATTTCTACGATCGGCTTCCGCAAAATCCACATCGCATTTTTCAGTTTCTCATAGTCCTTCTCGGACAATTCTTCCTTCAATCTCTTCATTTCCTTTTTACGCAGTCCGTCCAGACCTTTCCGGTATAGTTTCGCAACATGAAATCGATCTGCAACAATCGGTACTTTCTTTCCGAAGACCTCCTTTGCAGCATTAATATAACCTTTGTATAGATCCGAACAAACTGCTTTGACGGTTTTGCGTAACCTCTTCGGAATACTCATGAAAAATTCTTTGACCGTCGCCTTCTCGCGGTCCTTAAGCACTGCGATTACCCGGAGCTTCCCATCGATATAAGCGGTAACAATCGCCAAGAAGTCTTTGTGCCCTTTCCTATTCGATATTTCATCGATACCTATAATATCCAGTTTTTCAATCTTCTCCCAATCCGCAGCGGTACGGATGTTTCGATCCAATATCCCCTCAATCACATCATAACCAATCCCTTCCCGGATGCTCACATCTCGAATCGTACTGTTTATCAACGACAAGAGAATGTGGTCTTCATACGCGTTGGTCCCGCTGTGCCGCAATTCATACCAATCCAACTTCTGCGTGGTCGTCGGGTTTCCATCACAGGGCAAACGCATCTAAAAATATTTAGAAAACAATGTGTTATGATGGCGAAAATTGAAGATCATATGATTTAATAGAGGGTTATTAAAATGGGAATGATCAGACCTATAAATGAAGAGAAAAAAGACACGACAATCGCCGGTCATTTTTCCGATCTGAACGACCCCCGTATCGACAGGACAAAAAGGCATAAGCTGGCTGATATCATAACGATAGCGATTTGTTCGACGTTATGTATGGGAGAGAGCTGGGATGCGATGGAGGAGTTTGGTCAAACCCATGAACAGTGGTTGCGGAAGTTTTTGGAATTGCCCAATGGGATTCCCTCGCATGACACGTTCAATCGTGTATTTGCCCGTATTGACCCCGATCAATTCCGAACCTGTTTCATCTCCTGGGTGAAGTCGATAGAGCCGAAGTTTGATGGGGATATTATACCGATCGATGGGAAAACGGTGCGCAGATCGCATGATAGAGCTAATGGAAATAAGGCAATTCACATGGTGAGTGCGTGGGCTTGTCACTCATCGCTCGTATTGGGTCAACTCAAGACCGAAGAAAAATCAAATGAAATTACAGCGATACCGAAATTGTTGGATTTACTGGAGATCAAAGGCTGTGTAGTCAGTATCGACGCGATGGGATGCCAAAAGAAGATTGCGGAGAAAATTGTTGAAAAACAAGCAGATTGGGTATTTTCATTGAAAGGCAACCAGAGCACTTTTCATCAAGATGTCATCGCTTGGTTCGAATCGGTCGATCTCGACCAATGCTGCCGGGATGCGAGTGTTTTTCTTGAAACGAAAGAGAAAAACCATGGTCGCCTGGAGACGCGTCGGTATTATTATTTCACTGATCATTCCTTAGGGCATTACGCCGAACAATGGAAAGGTTTCCGGGGTATCGGGATGGTAGAGTCGATTCGAGATGATGGAAAAAAAGTGACCACGGACCGGCGCTATTTTATTGCTAGCCTGTCAGGCGATGTTAAACGATTTGCCCAAGCGGTTCGCTCTCATTGGGGAATTGAGAATTCACTGCATTGGGTTTTGGATGTGTCCTTTTCCGAAGATGCCAATCGAACGCGAAAAGGTCATGCACCTGAAAACTATGCCATCCTACGACATATTGCACTCAATATTCTCAGGAAAGATACGACCTCAAAGAAAAGCATTAAATTAAAGCGACTCCGTGCCGGCTGGGATACGGATTATCTTGAGCAGTTACTTGATGTCCTACAAGCGGCCTAAAATGGGAAATTTAGATGCGTTTGCCCTGGTTTCCATCACAATGTTCACATTGATATCGAAGGGGTGCGATCAGGATGTAGGTCGGATATCCACAGACAGGTAAATGCCGCAATCTGACTTCCTTACCGGGATAATACGGCTTGTTAATCCGTCGACCACAGTTGTAGCAGACTGCTCCTTCGGTAATACTTTTCACTCGAATTTCCAGTTCGCCCGCAGAGTTGAGCGAAACGGATTCTATTTCTATATTCGGTAGTCCCAAGATAGTAAGTAGTAATTCGGGGCTGATTCCCATATTCGTGTATCCTCGTGTCAATGTTGGAGTCGATAACATGTTGTTTTTATTATACTATACTTCGAAATGAAATCCCAAAGAGCCACTACGTTGTTTCAGGCGCTAGGGATGACGTTCGGCTTGAGGTCATAAGGTTCCTTACAGACAGCGACATAACCTACCGGCAGGAAATTATTGAGCCGCATACTTATGTAATCACAGCTTAGGAATAGAAATTTATTAACTTGTGCACTCCTGAGAAGCAGCAGGAACGGCGCGATAATTCCATGCTGGCAAAAACGTATCAAAGAGGATGCGCATGTTTTGCTTGAAATCTGCCGCCACTTTTCGTCCCGTTTCATAGACCTTATCGATGACATGAACGAACGCCTTGAGTCCCGTTGAAGTGTGGGTGTTTTCCATGAGTTCCTTGACCAACTCGGTACTGGTGAAAATCACGCCTTGGCAGGCACGGGTCACATGGGGAAAGAGACGGTGTTCGATGGGATTGTACTTAGAACAGTAGGGCGGATAATGAGCAATGCGAATTTCGATCCCAAGCTCATCGGCGAGGCTCTGCAAGTCCTGTTTAAAGAGGTAGTGACGGGAACTGTTACTCCCGCCCCCATCGCACAGCACCAGGATGGAGGTAGCGCTGGGATAGTGTAGGCGACCGTGGTTATACCACCAATGCCGAAAACTGTCGCAGGCAAATTCACTGGTATCGTGGCTATTCCCGAGTTGGATGTAGCCGACATTATGCTTGATGTCATAGAAGCTATGCGGAATGATGACCCCTTCAGCAAAGCTGTTGAAATCATGGTCGTAGGTGTGCAGGGCTTCTAAGGTATACAACTGCCCGTCACGGTAAAAATTGCCAAGATTTTCTTTCTTCTTGGTATCCATGCTGACGATCGGATTGCCCGCGGCCTGATCGGCGGCTTTGAGTTGCGTGATCTTCTCAAATTGGGCATCGCGGTGTTTGATCTCGTCCTTCATGGTCGTTTTCTTCTGCGCTTTGCGGCGACGGTAGCCATGTTTTTTTAACAGCTTGCGCACGACCCATTGGCTGATCTGGATCTGATGATCTTCTCGCAATGCCGCGACAATCTCACCCAGGGTGAGGTTCGTCCAGCGGACCTTTTCATCCATCGGATCGCCCGCGGTATGATGGCGTAGAACCGCCAGGAACTTCTCGTCCAACGATGGCCCCCACGTCTGCTCATAGGGGCGACGACCACCACCAGGTTTGCGCACCCGGGGCTTGGTCCCGACTTTGTCCCCGCGAAGCTGCTCGTGTACCTCGCGCTCAGATAAACCGCTCATCTCGCGCGCGCCTTTGCTTACGGTGTTTCGGCTGCAACCCAGTACCTCCGCAATATACACGCGACCACCGCGACCATACTTCAAGGCTTCTAAGCCTGCATACAGACGGCGATCTTTCTCATTCAGGCCCATATAGAAACGACGCATCGATTCCTCTACTTGGGGGGAATAACGCTCCATTTAGGTCTCCAGAAGTTTGGCTTGGTTGCAGAGGCTAAAATGATACTATACCTTCTCCCTTCTGATGAGCTGCACAAGTTATCTAATTTCCGTTCCTTATCTCTACGAGCCGAAGAACCAAGTTGATCGGCGCGTTCGTCGGACCGCGTTCCTGATTAGACTCCAGGAAGCACCGTTCCAGCAAGAATGTACGAATGCAGCTTTGGCGTGGCGTGTAGAATCTCGCGGAGTTCGCGAAAGATCTTGGGGGAGGATTCTGTTGGATGACTCGTACAGACCAAACGCGCTACGCAGGATAAAGAAATTGTTCTCAAGCCGGAGATGCAAATGACAACCTCAGTAAAACCGCAGCAAGGCCGCTTGATTCTGATGATTATCGTTGTCGGCAGCGCTCTTGGAGCATTCCTTGCGCTCGCCTACGCTGGGCGCGACGGAGGGATCATCTGGGATACGGTTAAGTCTGTAATGAATGATCTTCTTGGCATTTATCTCCCGCTGATTGCGATGATGTCCGCATTCTACTTCGGAGAAGCTAAGCCTTTGCCAGAGCGCGCATCCGAACCTGTACAAACATTCCTCTTTACGTTGATTACCGCTGGCGTCTGGGTCTTGCTTCCGCCCGTGCTGATCCTTTTCGGCGGAGCTATTGAGGGTGTTCAGGAAACTTTGACGCTTCTCAAGCCGTACGGCGAGACAATCGCGGCGGCAGGAATCGGATATTACTTCGCACGCTCCGCGATTTCTGGTGCAAACGGCGCCTAACGAGTGCACAAGCCCGACGCCAAACTGCGGCCAGCGCTTCGCGCGTGGCCGCAGTTTGGCGCGGGCTGTGCAAAACGTTAGGCAACAACCGCTACACCACGTCAGCCAAAATTGCGCCGTACATCACTCATGTGGCTTCGGGAACTACAAAAGATTCTGCTTCGATGGCTGGACCGCATTCTCAACCCGAATCTGCATTCCAAGCTAACCTGGGCTCTCTTTCTTTTGGGTAGCTCGCTTGTTGCGTCTGCTGCGGCTTCCTCATACCTTGTAAAGGCAGAGCTTGAGTACAAATGGATAAAGATACTTGCGACAACAGCAGACGATAATTCGTTTGCATTTCTTGTGATCGGTGCGCTTTTTGTATTGCTTTCTGTATTTCTGTTGTTTTCCTCGCCCTCTCGTCACGACTTCCGTATCCCAGGCCAGAGAATTACGGTGACACTTTACTATTTACACCATTTCTCTGTCGGCATATGCTAGGCGCATGTCGCGGCTCCCCCGAATCATCGTACCCGGCATCTCGCACCCTATGACGCAACGAGGGAACAGGCGCCAACGGATCTTCATGGAGGACGACGACGATGCGCTTTACTTCACAGAGATTGGCTAGCCCAGGCGTGTCGATCAAACGGTGTGGAAGTCTGGTCCTACTGCCTAATGCCGAACCATGTTCACTTGATTCTCGTACCCGCGGACGAGACCGGGCTGTCGCGCGCCGTCGGCGAAACGCATCGTCGATAGCGTGGGTACATCAACGCACGATTGCGGGTCACTGGCCATTTGTTTCAAGGGCGGTTCGGCTGCGTGGCAATGGACGACTCTCACTTGATGGCGGCTTTCCGCTATGTGGCTTTGAATCCCGTCAAAGCGAAACTGGCTGCGACCGCTGCCGATTGGCCTTGGTCAAGCACGCCAGCACATCTGCGGCGCCAAGACGATGGCTTGGTGACTGTTCGTCCCCCGCTAGATCGCGTCGATCATTTCGCGACATTCTTGGAGATACCAGAGGATTCTGAACGGGTTGCCGCTCTCACGAAGGGTCAAACCATCGGGCGGCCATTGATGGGTGAAGCATTCGGCGAGCTCAAGAAACGACTTGGCCGAACGCTACGTCCTGGCAAGCGCGGCCGGCCCCCTTCGCAAAAGAATGACCCAAGACAGCTAAAAATTGGCGTAAATGGTAAAGTGTCACCGTGATATCAATTGAACGCTTGGAGGTCATTGGCATTGATGAGATTGCGTTGAAAAAAGGTCATCGTGATTTTGTCGTCGTTGTCAGCGCTTACATTAACGAGACATTGCATGTCATCGGTCTGCTCGGCGACCGCACCAAGGCCAGCGTACAGGAGTTTTTTCTCAGCATTCCCAAGCGCTTGCGACGCACCGTCCAGAGTGTTTGCTCGGATCTTTATCAAGGTTTCATCGGTGCCGCTAAAGCCGTGTTCGGCAAGCGCGTACACATTTGCGCGGATCGGTTCCATGTTGCTAAGCTGTACCGAAATGGACTGGAAAACCTGCGCAAAAGCGAATGGAAACGGCTGTGTCATATCCTCTCCGAAGAAGAGCGCAAGTCGTTCAAGAACGTGCATTGGCTGCTGCGTCAGCGTCGCGCCGATCTGAATGCAGATGAGCGACGCATGCTGAATCGGCTCTTTCGCTATTCACCAAAATTACAAGAAGCCTATGAGGCTTGCGAATCACTCACTGCCATCTATGAAAGCCGCCTATCAAAAGGTCAGGGTAAGCGCAAACTGCGTGGCTGGATGGAACGTGTCACCAACCGCAAGCTCAGTTGCCTCGATAGCTTCCTCGGGACACTGAATACTCACTTTGAGGAAGTGACGAATTATTTTATTGGTCGACACACCAGCGGCTTTGTCGAGGGGTTAAATAATAAGATCAAAGTCATCAAACGCCGCTGCTATGGCATCACCAACCTTGGACACCTCTATCAAAGGATATGCTTGGATCTCAACGGATATGACCGGTTCGGGGTTGACACATTATAAATTAATGAGTTACAGAGTTTGCGCTCGACTACATTTTAACCTTGATGTGTACGAAAAAATGAGCTTAAGTGCTTGTTCTTAAAGTTTTTATTGGTTCCCATGAAATCCAGGAGAGCCCAAATACCTGCAACCGACCGTCCAAAGCGCTGCTCGCTACGCTAGCAACGCTTTGGACGGCGGCTGAGGTTTCCGTTGGCTGCTCACCAATAGCAGAAATATCCATCAGACAATAACCGACGTGCTATGTCGAGTTCTTGAGGACACCGTCATTTACGCAGTAAGTGCGCAAAGAGATCAGCTACTATGAAAAGGAAACTGCAAGTCTTCATTTCATCCACTTACTCGGACCTACAGATCGAACGCCAAGCGGCTGTCGAAGCGGTCCTTGAAGCGGGACACATACCGGCCGGAATGGAGTTGTTTGCTGCGGGCAACGAATCTCAACTTACAACGATTCGTCGCTGGATTAAAGACTCGGACGTTTTTATGCTGATTCTGGGTGGTCGATATGGATCAATCGAGCCGAAATCCGGAAAAAGCTATATTCAACTAGAGTATGAGCATGCCGCAAAGTTAAAAAAGGATCTGTTTGCTGCTGTGATTACTGACGAGCAACTCAATAATAAAGTTAAAAATGAGGGTGTTAGCGCCATCGAACGAAAGCATGGGGAGCAACTGGAGAGCTTTCGCAGTACTGTGATGTCAAAGATGTGTGGTTTCTTTGGGGATACAAAGGAATTGAAGATGATAGTTTTTAAATCTCTCAACGAACTTGCAACGCAGGAGAAGTTGACCGGATGGATTCGAGCGGAAGATGTATCTGCTTCGACTGACGATCCACTAGCTATCAAACACAAGTCCACAGTAGAAGACGCTAGTAGTAGGCAACAGATATCATGGACTGATATGATGTGCACTAGAAACGAGATACTGAATGACGTTGATATCGCGGCGTTTAATGCCATCATATGCTGCAGTGCTGAGGGTGCGATTGTAGCAGAGTTGCTGTGCCGAGAAGTACCTAGAAAGCCACCGATATTTGTAGGACATCGATTTCGGCGTTTGAAGAACGTTACCGGAGGTGGGAAATCAAGAGTTCAGGATTTTGAATCATTGCAGAGCAGGTATTGGGCTGTTGAAACCGACAGATGGCATTTGTTTATCCCTCCTCTTGATGACGAGTTTCGTACTAAAAAGTTGCTGTTTGTGGATGATTATGCAAGGTCTGGAGAAACCCATAAGCGCGTGGCTGCCTGCATACAGGGAAATGGTTTCCCAAATATTGAGACATTGTGCCTTTTCGTTACAGAAAGCGCTCTAAGCAACGGTGATGTACCAGATTACTGGCAGGACCAAATTCCAGATAGGTTTTCCCTACCTTACATGGATTTCAAATAGCACGTCTTGGAGCGCGACATGGAACATCCAACGAGAGAGGGAAAAGGGGGACGCTTCCTTTTTCTGGCAGCTGCATGATTAACAAATGATTGCCAACAATCTGGTCCACCTAATTACGTAATTACGGTGACACTTTACTATTTACACCATTTCTCTGTCGGCATATGCTAGGCGCATGTTTCGGCTCCCCCGAATCATCGTACCCGGCATCTCGCACCCTATGACGCAACGAGGGAACAGGCGCCAACGGATCTTCATGGAGGACGACGACGATGCGCTTTACTTCACAGAGATTGGCTAGCCCAGGCGTGTCGATCAAACGGTGTGGAAGTCTGGTCCTACTGCCTGATGTAGAACCATGTTCACTTGATTCTCGTACCCGCGGACGAGACCGGGCTGTCGCGCGCCGTCGGCGAAACGCATCGTCGATAGCGTGGGTACATCAACGCACGATTGCGGGTCACTGGCCATTTGTTTCAAGGGCGGTTCGGCTGCGTGGCAATGGACGACTCTCACTTGATGGCGGCTTTCCGCTATGTGGCTTTGAATCCCGTCAAAGCGAAACTGGCTGCGACCGCTGCCGATTGGCCTTGGTCAAGCACGCCAGCACATCTGCGGCGCCAAGACGATGGCTTGGTGACTGTTCGTCCCCCGCTAGATCGCGTCGATCATTTCGCGAAATTCTTAGAGATACCAGAGGATTCTGAACGGGTTGCCGCTCTCACGAAGGGTCAAACCATCGGGCGGCCATTGATGGGTGAAGCGCTCGGCGAGCTCGAGAAACGACTTGGCCGAACGCTACGTCCTGGCAAACGCGGCCGGCCCCCTTCGCAAAAGAATGACCCAAGACAGCTAAAAATTGGCGTAAATGGTAAAGTGTCACCGTGATCAGAGAGCGAACCGCTATCGGGCCAACCGCTATCCAGCCAACGACCGCCCGGCGAACCACCAACGGCGAAACCGCCACCTGCCAAACCACCACATTCACCGACACACTCTGCATGGGCCATGTTGCTTGTGCGCATCTCTGAAATCCTTCCGCTGACTTGCCCGCACTCTGGTGCCGAGGTCCGGATCATCGCCTTCATCACCACAGCCCCAAAGGTGCGAGCGATCCTCGACTGTGTCGGTGAACCCGTCAAGCCACCACCCGGTCTCGGTAAGCCCGTGGGCCTCCATCGTGGGAGGATACGGCTGCGCAAAGCAGCCATGCCGACGACCTCGCGCAACCAGAACCCGCGTTCGAGTTCGACCAGGAGGTCAGTTGGTAGACAGCCTGAGCTTCCTTCTTCCTCTAGGATCGACTGGTTTCTCAGTCGATCTGTCCTGCTCTGTGCGGGCCTTGATCATCGTTAGGACCACCCGTCCTTGTGGTGGCACAATAACATTTCCAAAACATTAGGTTATAGCCTTTAGTCCCTGCGAAATTTAAAGTTTTGGGCCAAGCGATGATCAAGGTCCAAGGTTCATTGCCGCAAACAAGGGAATATTCACTTAATTTTAGTATGTTATTTCCGCTTGTTTCCTTTGCCTGATCGCTAGGCTTTAGGTAACAGGGAAGCGCGCGGACACGATAGACCGCATGGCGTGTATCCCTGACGCGGCAAAGTCGATTGTCGACGGACAAGTCGCGCGAGTCACTGAGGCGGAAATAGGAGCTGTTACGATGAGAAAGACTACCTACTTAGAAGTAACCTTTGCGCTGTTGGGGTTCTTGATTTGTGCGGGACCGGCCGCGGCCGCCCCCTGGACGACTGTCGGGTCGGCTGGAACCATCGATGAAGCGGACCTGAACCTGGTCACCATGAACCATGGCGTCGCCTATCTCGGCGGCGGTGCGCCGGTCGGTTCCGTTGCGAACATCCGCTACAACGTGGTTGCCGTGGACGACCTGCAGGTTGGTGGAGCACCATGGATGCAAGTCCGGTTCAAGGACAATGGCGCCGGTGCGCAAGTGGTCCTGCGTCTCAAGGCCTACAACGTCAGCACCGGCATGACCACAACCCTGCTGACCTTCGACAGCAATGACTTCGAGGCCAGTGGTGTATACCAAGAACAAGAGGTCTTCAGCTGCTATGGCAGCTTCGACTTCTACAACAATGCGTACTACGTCGACGCGGAGATCAAGAAAACCGCCGACAATGGTCGGCCCGCGCTGTCGATCGTCATCGTCGGTTACACGATCTGCTGACCAATGGCACTGCGGCTTGTGAGCGCAATGGCTTGCGCGCACAAGCCCTCGCGATCGTGCAAAGTCAGCACCTGATCGATCCCATAAAGAGTTTAACGTGCCAAAACCGCCATGGTGCGGATGGCACGGGAAAAGATGCGTCGAGAAGACGATGCCTGCAGTTTACTGAGAATTACGGTGACACTTTACTATTTACACCACTTCCCTGTCGGCATACGCTAGGCGCATGTTTCGGCTCCCCCGAATCATCGTACCCGGCATCTCGCACCCTATGACGCAACGAGGGAACAGGCGCCAACGGATATTCATGGAGGACGACGACGATGCGCTTTACACAGATTGGCTGGCCCAGGCGTGTCGATCAAACGGCGTGAAAGTCTGGTCCTACTACCTGATGCCGAACCATATTCACTTGATTCTCGTACCCGCGGACGAGACCGGGCTGTCGCGCGCCGTCGGCGAAACGCATCGTCGATAGCGTGGGTACATCAACGCACGATTGCGGGTCACTGGCCATTTGTTTCAAGGGCGGTTCGGCTGCGTGGCAATGGACGACTCTCACTTGATGGCGGCTTTCCGCTATGTGGCTTTGAATCCCGTCAAAGCGAAACTGGCTGCGACCGCTGCCGATTGGCCTTGGTCAAGCACGCCAGCACATCTGCGGCGCCAAGACGATGGCTTGGTGACTGTTCGTCCCCCGCTAGATCGCGTCGATCATTTCGCGACATTCTTGGAGATACCAGAGGATTCTGAACGGGTTGCCGCTCTCACGAAGGGTCAAACCATCGGGCGGCCATTGATGGGTGAAGCATTCGGCGAGCTCAAGAAACGACTTGGCCGAACGCTACGTCCTGGCAAGCGCGGCCGGCCCCCTTCACAAAAGAATGACCTAAGACAGCTAAAAATTGGCGTAAATGGTAAAGTGTCACCGTGATATCAATTGAACGCTTGGAGGTCATTGGCATTGATGAGATTGCGTTGAAAAAAGGTCATCGTGATTTTGTCGTCGTTGTCAGCGCTTACATTAACGAGACATTGCATGTCATCGGCCTGCTCGGCGACCGCACCAAGGCCACCGTACAGGAGTTTTTTCTCAGCATTCCCAAGCGCTTGCGAAATACCGTCCAGAGTGTGTGCTCAGATCTTTATCAAGGCTTCATCGGTGCCGCTAAAGCCGTGTTCGGCAAGCGCATACACATTTGCGCGGATCGATTCCATGTTGCCAAGCTGTACCGAAATGGACTGGAAAACCTGCGCAAAAGCGAATGGAAACGGCTGTGCCATATCCTCTCCAAAGAAGAGCGCAAGTCGTTCAAGAACGTGCATTGGCTGCTGCGTCAGCGTCGCGCCGATCTGAATGCAGATGAGCGACGCATGCTGAATCGGCTCTTTCGCTATTCACCAAAATTACAAGAAGCCTATGAGGCTTGCGAATCACTCACTGCCATCTATGAAAGCCGCCTATCAAAAGGTCAGGGTAAGCGCAAACTGCGTGGCTGGATGGAACGTGTCACCAACCGCAAGCTCAGTTGCTTTGATAGCTTCCTCGGTACGCTGAATACGCATTTTGAGGAAGTGACCAATTATTTTATTGGTCGACATACCAGCGGCTTTGTCGAGGGATTAAATAATAAGATCAAAGTCATCAAACGCCGCTGCGATGGCATCACCAACCTCGGGCACCTCTATCAAAGGGTATTCCTGGATCTCAACGGATATGACCGGTTCGGGGTCGATACATTATAAATCAATGAGTTACAGACTTTGTGCTCAACCACATTTTAATCTTAATGTGTACGAAAAAATGAGACTAAGTGGTTGTTTTTAAAATATTTATTGGTTCCCACAAAATCCAGGAGAGCCTCTTGGATTGCTTCATCGAACGCACTGGGAAAGCCTAATCGGTGTCCGGGGTCGCTATCGGAATCGGAATCGAATCCGCTCATCGATCAAAACAGCCAGCTCGATACCAATCCCTAATGTTGACCTTGACACCGATCCCGACACCGACTAAGCATCCATAAACCGGAAAGCGCTTGTTTTAGTGAGACGGCAGATTTCGACAGCCTAGGTTGCGCCTCTATTTGACAAGATCGCGGGGAAGATTGGGCCAGTATCCATTGTCCCGGGCAGGGCAACCTTAAGTGGAAGGTCTCTCCTAAAGGCTCAAGGACAACGCCTGAACTAAGGCGATTTCTGTCGAGAAGCAAACCACCTGGCTTGTGTCCTGGCGGGTGCTGCCTGCGTAGAATATTCAGCTATTCAACCAGAATAAAGTTTGATTCATCTTCTTTGAAGGCAGCGCGCCCAGTAAACATCCGCCCAGTAAACATCCGCCCAGCAAACACCCGCCCAGCAAACATCAGGTTTCTCTCGCCCTGATGTTGTGTCTTTTCGATCCCAATCTCAATCCCAGTCAAGTAGCGCTGGGCGGGTTGCCCGCTGGGGGTATCTTCAGTTAATTTGTCGAATAGACAGTGGCCTACAGCCTTTCTCCCAGGAAAGGCGCGGTGCTTGCTTCCGCTCCGATGGCATCATTTGCCGGGTCGCCCGCAAGCGGACTCCTACGCCGACCGGCTCCCACGGCTCGTAAAGATCCGCTTGCGGGGGACGTTGCGGCAAGCCGCCCATAGAGCGACTGTAGGCGGGTTGCCGCTTCGCGAAGGCGAACGAGAATCAGGCGCCAGTTTGTCTGTTTCTCTCCGGCAATCACCTAGAGGAAGGTATGCAATCGGTTCATTGCACGCTGGTAATTTCCGACCAGCAGATCCGGAAGGCAGGAATCAGCATTATCGAGCACGCTCATGATCGAATTTAAGTCATTCTTGGATGGCCGACTCAGCACATAATTGACCACGCCGGCCTTATGCCCAGGATGACCGATACCGACTCGCAGGCGCCAAAAATCTTCACGACCGAGTGCTGCGATGATATCGCGCATGCCATTATGGCCTGCATGCCCACCACCGAGTTTGAGTTTAGCCCGGCCGACCGGCAGGTCTAATTCATCATAGACTACCAGGATCTGCGCCACCGAGACATCGAAATAGCGCGTCAAGGCAGCAACAGCGCGCCCGCTGTGATTCATATAGGTCATCGGTTTCAAAAGACGTACATCTTTGCCGACCACCGTGATACGCGCCAGCATGCCGTGAAATTTGGACTCAAGGCGGAACTGCCCGCGATGTTGCGCCGCAAGATGGTCCACCAGCCAAAATCCGGCATTGTGCCGCGTACCCTCATGATCCGGCCCTGGATTGCCAAGCCCCACGATGAGTCGGATGCCGTTGTCTGACATCGCGCATTGAACCTCTATAAAAATACCCGCCGTAGTGAGTGGCCGCAGCGAGCTTTAAGGCGATTTCTATCAATATCAATTCACTTAGGCGATTTCTGTCAAGAAACAGACTAACTGGATTGTCTTCTCGTCCGGCCTCGACGTCCGGCAAATCGCCTACAGAGCGACCGTGGGCGGGTTGCCGCTTCGCGAAGGCGAGCGAGAATCAGGCGCCAGTTGGTCTATTTCTCTCCGGCAATCGCCTGATCTTGATACTTTTCTTCTGCGTCGGACCAGCACTTTCATTGCCGGCACTGCTCGCGTCGATCCTACTTGAAGCCGGATGACACTTCTATGTCATCTGACAGACCCGCGTCATCTGGTAGATCAGTTTCCGGCAATCGCCCGAATATATTGAAAGCGGACTTAACGGATACGGATCGATGTGGGATCAGGTTCCAACTTCGTCGTCTCCAACGTCCTCGTCGCTTTCACCTTCGCCCTCACCCTCGTCGATTTGATCACTGTCGCTATACCCAGCGTGAATCAGCACAACCGGCGTCTCCACATCGGTTGCACTGGTCAGCTCGACGCCCTCGGGCAACTTGAGTTCAGAAACATGCACGATATCGCCGATCTCCATCTCCTCCATGTCCAGACTGATGTACTCGGGCAGATCGCTCGGCAAACAGCTGATCTCGATTTCAGTCAAGTTACGCGACACCTTGCCACCCGCCTTGACGCCTCTCGCCGTTTTCTCGTTCTCAAAGTGCAGCGGTACGGTCATGCGCAGCTTTTCCGCCATGCTGACACGCTGAAAGTCGACATGCAGGATGAAAGGCTTTGCTGGATGACGCTGCAGATCTTTTAGTACGACTTGGGCACGCTCCTCTCCAACATGCAATACGAGCAAACTCGAATAGAATGCTTCTTGTTCTAAACTGCGCACCAACTCGTTGTGAGGCAACGCAATCATCTGCGGTGCCTGATGCCCACCATAAACGATACCAGGCACCAAGCCCTGGCGACGGAGGCGGCGGCTCGCGCCCTTACCCCCGTCGCCACGGACCTGTGCGGCAACTTCGAAAGTCTGACTCATGATTGATCTCCATTGCGAAAAATGGTGATAAAAGAAGTACCCGCAGCCCACAACCGGGCTGTGGCATCGCGTTTTCCGGCTTGCAAACCGGCATCACCACCGCCAACCTTCAATCTACGAACAGAGAGCTGACAGACTCTTCGTTGGAGACTCGGCGCATTGTTTCAGCCAGTAATTCGCCAATGCTGAGTTGGCGAATTTTCTCGCAGGCAATCGCATCCGGACGCAGCGGAATGGTATTTGTTACGACTAGCTCATCAAGCACAGATGCATTGATGTTGGCCACTGCCGGCCCAGATAGCACGGCATGCGTACAATAGGCCACGACTTGCGAAGCGCCCTGTTGTTTCAACGCGGCGGCGGCTTGACATAGGGTACCGGCAGTATCGACCAAATCGTCGATTAGCAAACAGCTGCGGTTTCGAACGTCGCCGATGATGTTCATCACCTTAGCTTCGTTAGGCCGAGGTCGGCGCTTGTCAATGATGGCTAAATCTGCGTCATCTAAGCGTTTCGCAAGCGCACGGGCACGCACTACACCACCGACGTCTGGAGAAACGACCATAAGAGCTGGATACTTTTGCCGCCAAATATCGCCGAGCAGAATTGGCGATGCGTAGACATTATCCACCGGAATATCGAAAAAGCCTTGAATTTGGTCAGCATGCAGGTCCATTGTCAATACGCGATCAGCACCTGCAGAACCAATCATCTTAGCAACCAACCGAGCCGTAATGGGCACCCGAGCAGATCTTGGCCGCCGATCCTGCCGCGCGTAGCCGTAGTAAGGAATAACTGCGGTCACACGCTTGGAGGAAGCCCAGCGTAAGGCGTCGATCATCACTAACAGCTCGATCAGATTATCATTGGTTGGTGCGCAGGTTGGCTGGACTACAAAAACGTCTCGGCCGCGGACGTTTTCCTGGATTTCGGACATGACCTCACCATCGCTAAACTGGCCGACTACGGCTTTACCAAGCGGAATACTCAGGTGAGCAGCGATCTCTGCGGCAAGGTCCGGATTGGCGTTCCCAGAGAACACCATCATATGGCTGGCGGGCACGGCCTGATCCCTCACGTATCAGCCACCTTTCGTTTCGATGGCTGGATGATTGTTTGATCAGCTGGGTTTGATTGGCTGGGGCGCCAGGATTCGAACCTGGGAATGCTGGGATCAAAACCCAGTGCCTTACCACTTGGCGACGCCCCAATCGTCAGCGTTTTATCTTGAGCGATTTTAATCAACTTTACATAGCATCCGACTCACATTGCATCTAACTACTGCGTCGGATTCATGCTCATATAACCTGTTTTACTTATGCCGGCTTTCTAACAGGAATGAATTAATCATCTTGAAGATTGATCTTGCAGGAATTGCCTTAAGGCCATTTCTATCGAGAAACATACTACAGCCATTTACACCTAATGCGATCTAGCTTGTCTTCTCGTCCAGCCTCCAGGTTGAGGCAACCCATCCATAGAGCAACTGTGGGCGGATTGCCAGTTCGCGGAGGTGAACGAGAATCCAGCACCAGTTGGTACGTTTCTCTCTGGCAGTCGCCTAGGCCCCATATCCCGGAGTCTCGAATAACGGCGAAAGATTACAACCACGAGCCACGAATGCGGAATACTTGCGTGATGCGATTTCTGCGACTTCCAGGGCCGTGCCCTTATTAGAAAACTCGGCGAATACGCATCCTCCCGTACCCGTTAACCTGGCCGTACCGGCATGCAGCTTGAGCCAGGTAAAGGCTTCGGCTACGGCTGGATAGCGTGTCAGGACTACATTAAGACAGTCGTTTTCTACACAACCGGCAATGAAGTCTTCCATTTTGACTGAGCGCGAATTGCGTGTCAATCCCGGATCTGAGAAGACCATCGCAGTCGAGACCGAAACAGCGGGGGCTAGAATCAGATACCAAGGTTCTGGAGGCTCCATCGGGGTTAAATACTCACCGACGCCCTCCGCCCAGGCAGCTCGACCGTGCACGAACACCGGGATATCAGCACCTAAAGAAAGCCCAATTTGCGCTAACACGTCGATCTCGAGCCCAAGCGACCAAAGCTGATTCAAAGCAACCAACGTGGTCGCAGCATCGGAACTACCGCCACCTAGACCACCCCCCATAGGCAGGATCTTTTGCACATCAATGGTGATGCCCTTCGTGCAGCCGGTCCATGCGCGCAAGGCTTGTGCCGCGCGAACTACTAGGTCTTGATCTGGCGATACCCCAGGCGCGCCACTGCGGCGAATGACTCGACCGTCGTTGCGAACATCAAAGTAGAGCCGATCGCAGCGATCAACGAACTGAAATACTGTCTGTAATAGGTGATAACCGTCAGCACGTCGGCCGACTACCCGCAACATCAGGTTCAGCTTGGCCGGTGCCAACCAGGCGCCGTCGGTCGCAACAATCGGCAGCATAGTCAGGGTCCACTCTGGGTGATTCGATACCGCCCGAGAGTGCGCAGCAAGTATTCGTGCTTCGGATCCTCCGCGAGAGCACGTCCCCAGATTTTTCGTGCATCTTCCCGTCTACCTAAAGCCCAAAGCACTTCGCCTAGATGCGCTGCAATTTCGGCATCAAACATGCTGTCCAACGCCCGACGCAAAAAAGGCTCTGCGCTCTCGGCATCGCCCTTGCGGAATAACGCCCAGCCCATGCTGTCCAGAATTGCTGGCTCATCCGGACGTAACTGCAATGCTCGCTCAATGAAACTCAAGGCTTCCTCTAGGCGGTCGGTACGATCTGCCAGCGTATAGCCAAGCGCATTCAACGCATCCACATGATCCGGATCATTAACTAAAATACGGCGCAAATCTCGCTCGAGCAGATCGACGCGATCCATTTCCACCGCGAGCATGGCGCGGGCATAGAGTAAGTCAGCATTATCCGGCGTCTTTGACAAAGCATCAGAGTAGGTGTCGAAGGCTTGTTGTGTTAGATTCTGCTCGCTCAGAAGTTCTCCTTCGATAAGGTAGAGTGCCGTTACATCTGCTGGGAACTGATCGCGCAGCTGCTGCAGAATTTCGCGCGCCCGTTCGGTCTCGCCGCGCTTAAGATAGATTCCGGCAATACGTACATGCGCATTGGTCTCGTTCTCACCACGCACCTTGGCATACCAATCTAGGGCCTGTTCCGTTTCCCCGGCCAATTCTTCGACTTGACCGAGCAGGAATGCGGAATCATCAGCATGCGCGCCCATTTTACGGAGTAGAGTCAAGTAGTTTCGCGCCTTATCCAAAGCTTCGACCTGCAACGCTAGAACCGCGGCGGTAAGTACTAGTTCGGGCTGCTCAGGAATACGCTCCAGAATGTCATCAAACAGCGCCAGGGCTGAGTCATACTCCTCTGCATCAATGTGCAGTTGCGTTCGCAACAGCAGCATCTCCTGGTTCTCTGGTTCTGCTGCAAGGAATTGATCAATCGCAGAAATCGCTTCGTCGAGCTGATCGTCGGCAACCAGTAGACGTACCAGGAACAGGCGAGGACTATCCCAGTCCGGCCTCAGCTCAATGGCCCGTTTCGCATGTTTCTGGGCGGCATTTATGTCCTCAGCACCAGCCGCAAGCATGGCCAGAGCAAATTGCGCGTCGGCATTATCGATATCGCCAGCCACGAGTTCCCGCATCATCTGCATCCGATCCTCAGGATCGGCGACTCGCGAGAGCATCTGCGCGGCCTGCAAAAAACCTTTTTCAGAATCTGAAGCCAGACGAATCAGTTCGTTGAGCTCTGCCAGCGTCCCGGCTCGATCTTTAGCGTCGATCCGTGCATAAGCTGCAATCTGATGCGCCTTTGATGAACTTGCATCCAGCTCCACCCATAGATCCGTCGCGCGCATGGCCGCCTCGGGCTGCCCTAGAGATAATGCAGCTCGTGCGGCCAATTCCGCCATGCCCGAATCCCGCGCGAGTCGTGCCGCATACAGATAGTGTTTGAAGGCGATGTCGTGCTTATCCCGCTGCGAGGCAATCTCACCAACCAACACAGCGTATATCAAATCCGATGACAGTCCTGCTCGAATCCTGCCTTCCGTAGGTGCTTTCAGAGTTTGGCTCGATGGTTGGCTTGATGGGGCGGCAGGGTCGTTCGCTTCATCGCTGCCAAATTTCGGAGTAAGATCAGGCCCTGGATAAGGTATATACTGCGGCTTGTACTCGCCAGCAGGCGTTTTCTTCACATCCATACTTTGGTCAGCGTGCGTGTCGGCACACGCTACTGAGGCAAAGGAGATCGTTGTAAAAAGCAATAGAGCCTGAAGTAAGGTCAACAGGCGAATGGCAAACGGGGCGCCATCTGATAGTTTAAACATAGTTAGATACCGGTTTTCCAGACAGTTGATCACGGTCAGCCGTCATACGCTTTTGATAGCAGTATACTGTCGCAGTTCCGGCATCGAAACAGGCCCGCTGGAATTTGCGTTCGTCTCTCTAAGTGTCAAGTTTGGAGTACAGCGCGCAGACATCTTATCACTCATCCTGCCAGTATCATGACCATATTGACCCTTGGCCTGAACCACAAGAGCGCGCCTGTCGAAATTCGCGAACGGCTGACGTTTGGCCCAGATGTTATCGTCGGCGCACTGCGCACGTTGACCGAACAGACAGCCTCGGACGAGGCAGTTATCTTATCAACCTGTAATCGCACGGAACTCTATTGTGCGTCAAACGAGCGCGATAGAGACGCGGCCCTATGCCATTGGCTCGGGCGCTTCCATGGCATCGAACCACAGCTGTTCATGCCGCATCTTTATGTCCACCATGATCGAGAAAGCGTTCGCCATCTGCTGCGGGTCGCAAGCGGTCTGGATTCAATGGTGCTGGGCGAGCCGCAAATTCTAGGTCAAGTCAAGGCCGCATTCCAAACAGCTTGCGACAGCGGAAGTGCTGGGCGCATGCTCGGTCGGCTGTTCCAGCATACCTTCTCGGTAGCCAAACAGATTCGCACGGATACCGCCATCGGCAGTAGCCCGGTATCAGTCGCGTTTGCGGCAGTCAGCCTAGCACGGCAGATCTTCAGCGATCTATCGAAACAGACCGCATTGTTGATCGGCGCTGGTGAGACCATCGAACTGGCCGCCCGACACCTTCATCAGCATGGCATCGGACGTATTATCGTTGCCAATCGCACAGTAGAACGTGCACACAGGGTCGCGGCACAATTCGACGGCTATGCAATCGCTCTGACTGAACTTGCTAATCATCTACCTGAGGCTGATGTTGTCGTTTCCTCAACCGCAAGCCCGCTGCCTGTGCTCGGCAAGGGGGTCGTCGAGCGGTCTCTGAAGAAGCGCAAACATCGACCGGTATTCATGGTCGATATCGCTGTGCCGCGGGACATAGAACCCGAGGTCGGCCAGCTTAGCGACATCTATTTATACACGGTTGATGATCTGCAGAGCGTTGTCGACGAGGGCATGCGCTCCCGACAACAGGCGTCCGAACAAGCAATGGAAATCGTCGACTTGCACACCGAAGAATTTATGGCTTGGGTGCGATCACTGGACGCGGTATCGCTAATTCAAGACTATCGCTCACGTGCCGAGCGCACCCGCGATGCGATGGTGGAGCGCGCGAAGCGACAGCTTGCTTCCGGCAAGCCAGCCGATGAAGTACTTTGCCAGCTCGCGCATACTTTAACTAATAAGCTGCTGCACAATCCGAGTGTCCGTTTACGCCGCGCGGGACGCGAAGGGCAATCCGATCTTTTGCAGGCCGCCAACGAGCTTTTTCAGCTTCAGAAAGAGCAAGACGGCAGCCGATGAATGCGTCTATACGCGGCAAACTCGAGCGCTTAAGCGAACGCTTTAGCGAAGTCACCGCGCTGCTCGCTGCCCCAGAAACACAAAATGACCAAAATCTATACCGCGAACTTGGGCGTGAATACGCACAACTTGCGCCAATAGTAGAGTGCTATGATCAGTATTGCGGCGTCGAGCAGGAGATCAAGGCAGATCAGGAGATGCTGGCCGACAAGGAGATGGCAGAACTTGCCCGCGAGGAACTGGCCATTGCCGAGGAGCGCCGAGATGCCTTGGAGCCGCGATTGCATCAACTGCTGCTGCCGCCAGATCCGAACGATCAGCGCAATGTCTTTCTGGAAGTACGCGCCGGAACCGGCGGAGCAGAAGCAGCGTTGTTCGCGGCTGACCTGCTGCGGATGTATCTGCGCTTCGCTGAGTCCCGTGGCTGGCAACACGAGGTGGTGAGCGAAAGCGAAGGCGAATTGGGCGGCTTCAAGGAGGTTGTCGCACGCATCAGCGGCAGCGGCGTCTATGCCAATCTCAAATTCGAATCAGGCGCCCATCGCGTCCAACGTGTTCCTGAAACCGAATCCCAGGGCCGAGTGCACACGTCGGCCTGCACTGTTGCCATTCTTCCCGAGGTGGAATCCATCGATCAGATTCAGATCGATGGCAGTGACCTGCGTGTGGATACCTATCGTGCCTCCGGTGCCGGTGGTCAACACGTCAACAAGACGGACTCTGCTGTGCGCATCACACATCTGCCGAGCGGCGTGGTGGTGGAATGCCAAGACGAGCGATCGCAACACAAGAACCGTGCCCGCGCCATGTCGCTGTTGCAGGCTAAACTGCTGGCGCAGGCAGTCGATGCACAAACCGCCGAGCGAAGTCAATCACGTCGAATACAGGTCGGCAGTGGCGACCGCTCCGAGCGCATCCGAACCTATAATTTCCCGCAAAATCGGCTGACCGACCACCGCATCAATCTCACGTTGTATAAACTCGACGAAATCATGATCGGGAACCTGTCACAAGTCATCGAGCCTCTGCGCCAAGAGCATCAAGCGGACCAGCTCGCAGATTTGATGACAGACTGAAAGGGCAAGCACATCGAAACTCGATTTGTACATTCAGACGAATTGCGCACCTGCTGCGACGATTTGTGTGCTTACGGAGATGATTTGTGTACTTACAGCAAAGCCCTGAAGGAAGGCATCGCAACACTCGCAGCAAATATCAAAACCACAATCAAGGACGAACCTAACGACAATGTTCGAAACGACGTCCAGTTCGAGGCCCAACTGCTGCTATCTGAGGTGCTGGCAACCAGCCGTGCCGAGCTGATCGCCTGGCCAGAACGAACCCTGCAACTCACCCAGCAAGCACAGTATCGACAACTCATCGAACGCCGCGCCCGGGGTGAACCCATAGCCTACATCCTCGGTCGACGCGAGTTCTGGGGATTATCACTGGAGGTCGCGGCAGCAACGCTGATTCCGCGCCCAGACACCGAACTGGTAGTCGAATGCGCATTAGCCGCTTTGCCTGCAAAACGCAACGTTCTCTGCGCTGACCTCGGCACCGGCAGCGGCGCCATCGCCGCAGCGCTGGCAAACGAACGACCGGCGTGGACCCTAATTGCCATTGAGCGATGTGCTGACGCCGCGGGTGTTGCCGCCGCCAACGTACGCCGACTCGGACTGAAACGTATGCATATCGTTCGTGGCGATTGGCTTCGCGCCCTAGCGCCAGCCAGTCTCGATGCCATCGTCAGCAATCCCCCTTATGTGCGTGAACAGGATTCACACTTGCGATGCGGAGATCTCCGCTTCGAGCCGCGAACTGCGCTCACCGCGGGCGCTGACGGTCTCAGCGCTATTCGCGCCATTATCGCCCAGGCCCCCACGCGCCTACGCATCGGAGGCTGGATCGCCATTGAGCACGGCTGGAACCAGGGTGCTTCAGTGCGCAGGTTATTGCAGCAGGCCGGCTTCACGGAAATAGCAACCCATCGCGATCTCTCCGGGCACGAACGCGTCAGCACTGGGATTCGTAATAGCAAATAAAGCAGTGAGCCCGCTTTCACCGAGATGATATTTGATCGACTTGGGCAAAATGATCACCATCAACGACCAGACTGAAATCCTGATGGAGCCACACTTTAAGAATTTTTTTCGTTTTTACCGTTGACTATTTCTTCCTCTGCATTAGCATACATAAACCATGGACATCACTGACACTGACCGAATCAAACAGCGACAGATCCATTTCCGGGATCTGCACCCCGAGCGCAACGACGCCCGCTCCGCCGCGGAGTTTCTGGAGCAGGTCGAAGGCGTGCTGGCTACTGATCCTATAACACCGATCCAGCTCAATGTCTGCTATGATCTACAAAAAATCTGCCTGCAGGAAATTGAGAACGCTCTCAGCGAACTCGGCCTGCACTTGGACAATGGCCTGATATTCCGGATCAAGCGCGCGCTGCACTATTACACCGAAGAAACCTTCCGCGAAAACGGCGGCTACCGGGGCGGGTACAACAATTGCCATCATCTCGTCTTCGCCAAGCGTTATCAGGCGCTGGAGCATGGTTGCCGTGACCAACGCCCGGAGCATTGGCGGCGGTATTTATGAGCCAGGGCTTTGGACCAATAACCGGGGAACCAATAACTGGGCGTCGGGAAGCTAATGGCTGGCGGCATTTCATCGATGCCAGCTCAGACAGCACGGGACAGCGCCCCTCTTGGGCTCCTTGGCGGCGGTGATTTGAACGACGAACAATTACTGCGTTACAGCCGACAGATTATGCTACCAGGGCTTGGACGCGATGGGCAGCAGCAGCTAATCGACGCAACAGTGCTCATCGTCGGTCTTGGCGGCTTGGGCTCACCCACCGCTATGTACCTCGCCGCTGCCGGTGTCGGCAGGCTGCTGCTTGCAGACTTCGATGCCGTGGATCTCTCTAACCTTCAACGGCAATTGTTGCATTCGAATGCAGATATCGGTCGTACCAAGGTCGATTCCGCCATCGATACCCTTCGCGCGCTGAATCCCGACATCCGACTCGAACCAGTCAAGGCAAGCCTCAATACTGAAAGGCTCGCCAGGCTCACCAAGCGCGTCGATCTCGTCGTTGACTGCTGTGACAACTTCGCAACTCGCTTTGCCGTCAATGCCGCCTGCGTCGCGCAACGCATCCCGCTGGTCTCTGGTGCCGCCATCCGCGGCGAAGGCCAAGTGTGCGTCTTCTCTGGACAACCTGGCGAACCCTGCTACCAATGTCTTTTTCCCAGCCAGGGTGAGCAGGAAGACACCTGCGAGCAAAGTGGCGTACTCGCACCGTTAGTTGGAATCGTCGGAAGCATCCAGGCCACGGAAGCCATCAAGATACTCACCGGTCTAGGTCAGCCCCTGTTCGGCCGCCTGCTGTTGCTTGATGCATGGAACATGGAGTGGCGCGAAGTGCGCCTATCCAACGACCCCGCTTGCAAAATCTGCGGCGGTCGCTGAACAATAGGAGTTGCTGTCAGGCCGGCACCGTGCGCCCGCTTGCCCACTGCCGCAGCACATTAATCTGCCGATCCATAACCACCGACAACGGCTGTGTACCTTGAATCTCAGCCAGCACCTGTGCCGTGCTTGGGCCGCCGCTCAGGCTTGCATCACAGGTACGGACAGCATACAGCGCCGAAACAACCGCTTGTTCGATACCGGCGCCGGAGAAGCCATCGCTCGCCTCAGCGAGTTGATCAAGATCGAAGCTGGAGGCATTCAGCCCACGCCGCTGAAGATGGATGCGGAAGATTTCCCGGCGCGCCTCAACATCCGGCAAATCGACGAAGAAGATCTCGTCCAGACGCCCCTTGCGCACCAACTCCGGCGGCAATTGCGAGATGTCATTCGAGGTGGCAACAATAAACACGCCTGCCTCTCGTTCCGCCATCCAAGTCAACAGCGATCCAAGTATGCGCCGGGTCGGGCCGCCATCGTCACTACTGCTACTGGAAAGGCCCTTCTCGATCTCGTCGAGCCAAAGAACACAGGGCGCCATGACTTCAGCGGTACGCAAAGCATCACGCAGATTGCGCTCACTTTCGCCGATGTACTTGTTGTATAGGACACCAAAGTCGAGTCGTAGTAACGGGACACCAAAGCGTCCAGCCACGGCTTTCGCCGCCAGGCTCTTGCCACTTCCCTGCACGCCGAGCAACATGATGCCCTTCGGTCGATCGGCGGTACCAAAGCTCGGTTGGTTTGAGGCCAACAGGGCATCGCGACGTCGATCAACCCAAGCCTTCAGGTTGCTCAACCCGGCCAAATCGCCGAAATTTGCAGTATCGTACTCGAATGACACTGCACCATCGGGGCTCAGCAATTCATACTTAGCTTTGGTCACGTCCGCCACATCTGACTCCGTAATGGCACCATCTTTAACAATCGCGTTACGAATCAGGCGGCGAGCATCAGACTCGGTAACACCGAGGAGATTTTGCGAAAGCTGATCAACGGCGTCTCGGCTGGCACGAAAGCTACGGTTCGGAGCCGCATGCTGCCAACGCTGGGCCTCTTCTCGAATGAGCGTGAGCAAGCGATTGCGATCCGGCAGCCGAAGACTGAAACCGGCAGCGAGATGGCGTAGCTCAGGAGGCGTTTGCAGCGCATGGCTCACCAGTACCAACCGACGTGGCAGCTGCTCGAAGTTCTGCGCAATCTCCTTCATTAACCGCACGTGCAGGGGCTCGCCCAGAAATGGATGAAAATCCAACAGCAAATAGATGCCAGGCTCAAAGGTACACTTGATGTGACGCAGTACTGCCGCTGGAGCAGCAAGTTGTTGGTCCGACGCAAGTTCGTATTCGACGCGTCGTAATCCCTCGGTCAACGTCCAGCCGAACACCTTCTGCTCGAGGCGCAGCGCCAAACGCGTAAACAATTGCATAATGCGTGGCTCCTCCAGGGACTCAATCAGCAGGATCGGCGTTTCCGAACGCAGCATCAACTCCAAGTCATGCAGGTCAGTCATATTTCAATGCAGCTAAGGCTGAGCTCGCCCGCCACAGGTCTTTACACACTCTTCCATATTACGAAAAGGTACATTATCGCCACATCCTCCCCAATTGAAGCGCAGGCAACTGTCAGACTCGTAGTCATAGTAGACCGCGGGCTTGGCCTTTCGACAAATGCCAGTGCTGGGCTTTTCCAAGCAACTGACGTGGAGTTGATCGCCGGTATTAGAGTTTGGAGTGCCGCCGCAAGCGACAAGCAGCATGCCTGTGGCGAAAAAAAGAAGAAGGCGTCGCAGATTCATCAAACCATCACTCGTGTTGCCGATAGGTTGGCAGCTGCCGTGGAGCAAGACGGATCTCTTGCTGGCTACCAATCAACAAGTAGTTAAAGTTTGCTCTATATCGTGCATGCATTCACTCTGTTTCGCCGGAGCCGTCCTCATGCTCTGGCAAAGCCTCAGCGGGCTGATCTTCGGCTATCAGCCAAACCACCTGGTATGGCTCGAATAGGAGCTTCGCCGACAACTCTTCGGCAGTCTGCACCCACTCGCCAATCAGATCACTCCACCGATGTCGTTTCCAACCACGGTCAAGACGACTCATGGCAACCGACAGCGGGGCATCAGTCAGGTTCGCGATCATCCATAATCGCTCTGCACCGTCAACAGCATCACGACGCACGCCAAAAAACCCCAATGGGAGGTCCAGCACCTGTTGCGGTGCATCTGGATGGAAAGCTGGACGTTCACGGCGTAAATTCAGCCGACGCAAATACTCCGGAAGTACACGGCGAGCCTGATGCTTCGATCCATCCGAGAGCATTGCTGCCAATTCAGACTCGGTCCATTTCTGACGATTGATCGTACGCGCACGACCGGTCTCTTCAACGCCGGCAAGGTTGTTCGAGGCACCAAGTAGGCTGTTGAAGTAAATGCCGGGAATACCCTGCAGGCTCATCATAATCGTCTGCGAGCACAAGAAACGCTCAATGGAAGCGTCCAAATCTCCAGGAACACCCACCGCGTCGAAATACGTGATATTGAGTTCATATGGGGTCACTGAACCATCTGGATTGCTGCGCCGACTGACGAGACCACCACGCTGCTCAACGGCCGCGACCAGGGCATCAAATTCATCCTGAGGCAGCAGCCCCTCCAACGGTCGCACACCGATGCCATCATGAGATGCGGTAAAGTTGAAGTAGCTGCAGCCAGGCGGTGGTGCCTCCAAATTATTGGCCCAATCGGTTAGGTAAGAGGCATTACCGGTGGACAAAGCGTGCAACAGCAGTGGCGGCAGGCTGAATTGGTAGACCATGTGCGCCTCGTCACCATTGCCGAAATAGCTGACATTCTCTGTGTGCGGGACATTAGTTTCAGTCAGTAACACCATTCCTGGCTCCAACATCTCCATCAGATCGCGTAATAACTTAACAACTTCATGCGTCTGCGGAAGATGAATGCAACTGGTACCGATCTCTTTCCAAAGGTAGGCGATGGCATCAAGGCGGATAATCTGTATGCCGTTATGAACATAGAACAGTAGGATATCCAGAAATTCAAACAGCACATCCGGGTTGGCAAAGTTAACATCAATCTGGTCGTGACTGAATGTAGCCCAAACATGACGCTCTCCACCAGGGGTTTGCACCGAGCGTAACAATGGCGACGTTCTCGGGCGGGTAACGGCACTGAGGTCCGTGTCGAAATCAACTTCGATAAAGTAGTGGCGTTCTGGGGCCAAGCCGAGGCAGTAGTTGCGAAACCAGTTGCTCTGGCTGGAAACATGGTTAATCACCAAGTCCACCATCAGCCGATAGTCCTCGCCCAGACTTTGAATTTCATGCCAAGTTCCCAGCGCCGGATCGACGGATCGATAGTCGATCACCGAAAAGCCATCGTCGGAACTGTAGGGAAAGAAGGGCAGCACATGAACCGCGGAGACTGCATCACCAACATGTTTGCGCAGAAATTTGTGTAATGTTGCCAATGGCGGTTCGTCAAGATCGCCTAGATGCTCCGCGCTGAGCATATCCCCATAGCAGATAAGCACGGCATCACGCTGATCCCACCGCGCACAGACCTGGCCGTCCGGGCAAGTGACGCCCACTCCATAGCGACCGACGATTAGGGCAAGTCTCTGTATGAGTCGTTCCAGCACATCCTCGCCATACAGCAAGGCAAGACGTCGGCGAATACGTTGTAGGATGCGGCGATCGACGGCGCGCATAGCTTACTCCGTCAGGTTGCGGATATTGTTGATTATGCCGCGCAAACTGTCACGCAACACCCGATAGCTGAAAAAGCGGCCGGCAACCCGGTAATTGTGCTCTACCAGTTCTTCACGATAATCCGGATGTTGGATGATACGGCGCGCTTCGTCAACAACACGACGATCGATGACGCCGTCGATAGCCGGTAATCGGAAACCCTTGGGCTCGATATCTCGCTGATAAACCGAGTAGCGACCAATGACCAACGGCCGGCGAAAGTAGATCGACTCCAACAACGCGTTTCCGAAACCCTCATATAGACTTGGAAAAGTAATCAGATCGGCATGCGGGTAGAGGTCGCTGAGCACGTAGACCTTACGCCCGTCTTGATTCAATTGCCGACGGTCGGCCATGCGCTCACCAAATAATTTGAGCGATACTCCCTCTTCTTGCGCCAGAGTCTGGATCTGGCGGGAATACTCCATACCCTCATCGCCACTATCGTGGGAAATGACCAGATGGCAACGCGGTAACTTCAAACGGCGAATCAGATGGATCGCATTCTCGATGCCCTTGCGCGGCACGATCCGCGTAGGCTGCAAGATCAACAGATCATCGTCAAGCAGGCCGAGGGCGGAACGTACATCGGCCGCATACTCGTCTGTTTCCCCAGGCGGATTTTCAAAATCGAAGACGTTCGGCACCAGCAGACTCGGCAAGCCCTTGCGCCAGGCGATCTCCTCGCGCGCGGCCTGATTGATGACAACATGCTGAAGATGCGGCACCCGCGGCGGAAAGGCCATTTCCAGATAGTCATCCACCGCAGAGATCTGGAAGCGCTGACGTTCCCACTGGAAATCGTGATGATGCGCGATGGCCGGCATGGCCGTCTCGAGCAGAAACTCGGTAATTGCGATTCCGAGCGGAACATGCATCGGAATAGTCAATGCGTTCTGGATGATCAGAACATCCAACTCGAAACGATCGCGGAATTCGTACAGCGTCGCCTTCAAATACTCTGCTAATTCGCGAATACGGCGACTGGCCTCGGCACTGCGACGCGTGCGGCCCCAGAGTTGCGCATTGATCCAGGCGTTCTCGGCATGATCAAAAAAAGCCTCTGGTATACAAAGACTTACCCCTGGATCGCGATCAAGAACGCCCGCGTACCAATGACTTACATGCCCATCCTGCCACAGTACTTCAGCCCATTTAGCGGACTCCAGCGACACACCGTCGGTGCCGGCAAAGCGGGTAGAAACGAATCCGACATTCTCTGGTTGCTTCATAATTGCGTTTTTCGGTTCATACTGTGCTTAATGGCTGTTGCGATCATCAATGCGCCGACCCCAGAGGCCAAATGAGCACGGATGGATACTCTTTTACCGATAGACGTTGTACGCTATCGGTACTAACCGTCAAGTATGCCGCACTCGACCATCTCTGTGTTGCAATCCGTTTCGGGCATTTTGTCAGCATGATGACAGTCGTGCTGCAACGGCATAAGGTTCAGATCGTAAATTCTCGTACGTGCGACATGTAGCACCGCCGGCAGACACTGAAAACGACTCGCGATGCTGCAGAAAACACACCTCGAATCTCCAATTGAGTAGAAAAAAACACGAAATGCGTATCGCCATTGTCCATTTCCACCTCCAAACGGGCGGCGTAACGCGCGTCATTCAACATACTTGCGAAGCGCTGACCGACGCCGGACATGAGATACTCGTACTGACCGGAGAGACACCACAGCAACCGCTTGGATGCAACGTAAAGATAGCGGTACTCTCCGGGCTGGGTTACGAAGAACGTCGTGACGGACAAACTCCGGATGCATTGGCTGCGGCAATGCTCAACAGTGCCCGCGAGGCATTCCGAACAGCCCCCGACCTGTGGCATGTCCATAACCATGGCCTGGGTAAAAATTTAGCCTTACCCGGCGCATTGCTGAGGCTGGCGCGAAATGGACAGCGGCTGCTGCTGCAACCACACGATTTTGCCGAAGATGGTCGTCCGGCCCTTTATCGACGTCTACGCAACCAACTCGCTGACGGCGACATAGGCCGACTCTCAGCTCTGCTTTATCCGTTGGCGCCGCAGATCCATTATGCGGTACTCAATGCCCGCGACCTGGATTTCCTCACCGACGCTGGGATACCAGACGCAAATATCCACCTGCTGGCCAACGCCGTGTCCTTGCCCGGACCCAAAATCGAAGCAGCACCGACCAGGACCAGGTCTGAGGCAGGCGCAGATGGGCAGCGACTCTGGCTATACCCGACCCGCGCAATACGCCGCAAGAACCTAGGTGAATTCCTACTTTGGTCAGCTCTCGGTAACGAACAAGACCACTTCGCGACCACGCAAGCGCCACAAAATCCTCAGGAACAAGCGCATTATCGACGCTGGGTCGCGCTGGCCACAGAACTCGATTTACCCGTCACCTTCGAGCTCGGTAACAAAGTCGACAATTTCCAGGATCTGATGATGTCCAGTCACGCTCTGGTCACCACCAGCGTGGGTGAGGGTTTTGGCTTGGCCTTCCTGGAGCCATGGCTCAGTGGAAAACCACTGGCGGGCCGCGACTTACCCGAAATCACGCGAGACTTTCGCAACGCGGGCATCGCACTCGATAACCTGTACGAACGTCTGCTGGTGCCCTTATCCTGGCTTGATGTTGGGCGCCTGCAAGCTGACCTTTCCGCAGCCCTATCCACCAACGCCAGGGCCTATGGACGGCAACTCGATGCAGATGCATTGACAAAAGCCTGGCAGAGTATGCTAGTAAATGCATGTATCGATATGGGTCGACTCAACGAGACGGCGCAGGAAATGGTGATCCGGCGACTACACTCGAGTCCAGCCGAGCGGGCAGAACTGACTCCGACCACCCTGGACGCGACCAGCAGCCCAGAGGTCATTGCGACCAACGACGCCACGATCAGAACCAGCTACGGCTTATCAAGCTATGGCCAACGGCTGGAATCGATCTATACCGGGATCATCAATGCATTGCCATCCGCCCACTTCGACCATGCTGACGGTGATTTGCTGCTGAATCGCTTTCTCGCGCCAGAGCGCCTGACCTTGTTGCGCACCTGAATGCAGCGCTGCAGGAAAGGAGCATTTCAAATTCGACAATAAATACTGGAACCAACAGAATACAACATCGGAGGCATCATGCAGGATGACGATCTGATCACGCGCATTCATGCGCTGACCTCGCCCTTGACACCAGAACCGACTGGGCTAAAACCCTGCATTGATCCCCTGGACGATATCCGAGCCGTGCTGTTTGATGTCTATGGGACACTCGTCATTTCTGGCTGCGGCGATATCGGGCTCACTTGCAAGCCGCTGGATGGCATGCAGGTTAGACCGAATTTTTTTCGCCAAGCCCTAAGCAGCATCGGCCTTGACATCAGCCTTCTGCCTGACGACTTCGATGGTACCGTGGCCCTCAACAAGATCATTGCTACAAACCACAGTGTCAGCCGGTCACAGGGAGTGGATTATCCAGAAGTCGACATTCTGGCCGTCTGGCTTGCATTACTTTCGGAACTCAACCTTGCGATACCCGAGCACGAGATCCGTTGTCTGGCGGTCGAGTACGAGTTTCGAAGCAACCTAGTCTGGCCCATGCCTGGGCTAACGAAAGTCATCAAAGCGATCAATGAACAAGGACTCGTGCTGGGTATCGTCTCGAACGCTCAGTTCTACACCCCGATCATGCTGAATGCATTCCTTGGCTGCGACATCGCTGCTGGCGGTTTCGACCCACGTTGCTGTGCTTGGTCTTATCAGCATTTGGTCGGCAAACCATCAACGCGGATCTACGAACCAGCGCTCGCGGCTCTGGATCACTATCACGGCATCGGGCCGGAGCAGGTGCTCTACGTTGGTAATGATCTGCGCAACGACATCTGGCCCGCAAGTCAACTTGGCTGTCATACTGCGTTGTTTGCTGGCGATGCCCGATCATTGCGACTGCGGAAGGAGGATGCTCACCTCAAGAATGTGCATCCGGATCGGGTATTCACAAACTTGGAACACGTAATGACCAGTTTGTGGCAGGAGCAAGGCGGCTCTGTCAGCAAACCATCCAGCAAATGAAGCGGAATTGAATGTTCGCCCTGCAGAGGGGACGACAGCAGCATGGCAATCTATGCGAAAGTTGGCCTTTCTCATAACTCCTACCAACTGACGAACGGGTGCGTGGGGCTTTCCGTATAACTTTGTTTTTAAATTTAAAATACTGTGGCGTTCGAGGTTGACCCTAAGCCTTGGCCGAGCTTATGAAAAAGCCCGAAAGTTGGAAGAATGCAGAAGGCAGGCGTCAAGATAATTCAGAGAAGGAAAAAATAGAACGGTCGTTGAGAATTGAGCCAGCAGAAGAATGAACCGTATTCATAGGCTCTTATACCACATCTTTACTCGATCGATCATGCGCTTCAAGTTTACAAATGATTGCGGCATTCGGCTCGAACGCGGATCTCCTAATTGAACTGGCGCCACGGCATCAATAGGCTTGGATGCTACGGAAATCTCTCGTTTTTCATATTGTTCATGAACAAAAGCCATGCCGACGACGATCGCAATGATCGCATAGTAATAATCGAAATACGCAAGCCCTAAGAATGCACCGCATACAGCATAGCCAACTAGGCTGACCTGAATCATGGCGGCAAGATTTTTCATCCAAAGCATATCTGGATCGCCCCTTGTTTTACGTATTATCCTACCGCACGTCAGCAACGCAAATATCCCGAGACATAAAAACAGCCCTAATCCAATAAAGCCATGCTCACCCAAAACCTCAAAATATATGCTGTGAGCGTCTGTACCCGATGCCCCGGCACCAGGAAGATACATAAGGTAGACTGAGGGTCGGAATGTATCGAAACCACCACCGAATGGCTCGTGCAAAGCGAGATTGTAGGCCATTTTCCACGCCGTTATACGGCCCATGGCAGAAGCGTCCGACTCGAAATCGTCAATAGAAGACATGCGCTCATGCCAGACTTCTGGCATAAAGATAAAGCCAGCAGGAGCCAAGAGGAAAATGATAAAAAGATACGCTACTTTATTCTGGCTCTTCATAGCTAGGAACAACCCCATTGCGATAACGCCCACAAATGCTCCGCGCGACTGGGTACCCAGAATCGCAAAGAAGCAGAGTATCACGCCTAAAAGCAACGCGTGCTTGGCAATCTTTGGAGTGACCAAAGAGCGGATATAGAATAATAATGGGATTGTCATGATCAGAGCAAGCCCAATCTCGTTATTATCGGCAATGAAACTGCCGGTCGGCCCCCAGACTCTATGAACCCCGCCGGTGATTAACGTAAAGTAACCGCCTTTGAATCCATAGAAGCCGATGGAAAAAGTGACCACGAAGGTAAGCGCCAGAATACGCTCCTTGGAATTGAGCATTAGGATGGCAAGATAGGTCGTCAGCATGATCTTCCAGACCAAATCCCATCTTCGCCAAGCAAGATCAGGATAGAATGCAAAAAATGTCGTAATGAGCATCCAAAACCAAAATAACCCAAGCGTGATTGTGATCGGCGAAACAGGAATCTGTTTCTTTTCATTCTGAGCAATCAACAAACCGAACAACCATGTCAGAACGATCATTTCCGCGAAGGGTTGGTTCATGAGCGTCCAACTGATGCGGTGCGGATTCATCAGAGAAAGCCAGTACCAAATCAGCACCCCGATAAAAGGCTTGCGCAAAATCAAAGGCATGCTGCCATAGATGATGATCAGCAGCGCAAGGTCTCTCAGACCCATGGTTCATTCCAATCCGATGCGATGCGGTCTGAGTGAAGAAGCCGAGGTGACTTCTCCCAATGAAACGCCAACAGGTACGGCACTGACGACATAGCGAAATTTTCCCGAACGCTCCCGCGCGAGATGATCGACCTGCTCGACCTCTATGCTCACGCCAGCACCGAGGCGGCGCTTGAATTGAGTCACAATGGAATTTACCAGGTCCGTAGTCAGACGTGAATTGGACTTGATTAAAATTTGAATTCGATCCAAAGATTCCTGGAGGATCTTAAACTCATCAATAGCCGTTAAATCCCGCAGGATGTAGATTAGCGCTAATCCATGCATGACGGTACCATCCTGCGCAACAATGAAATCGGTGGTACGTCCTTCGAGCTGCTGCAGCAAAGGTAGACCACGGCCGCACGCGCAAGGCTTGTCTCCGAGCGACCCAACGTCGCCAGTTCGGTAGCGAATGAAGGGGAAATCCCGAGATGCCAGATGTGTTATGACGATCTCGCCCATCTCACCGGCTGGAAGAACTTTTCCGGCACCATCTACAATCTCAACGACAATATCCTCTGCAGTGATGTGCAGATTACCCTGTGGACAGGCATGGGCAATGAAGCCCGCATCACGGCCGCCATATCCATTAGCCACTGGACAAGCAAACACCCTTTCAATATCAGCCCGTTGCTCTTCGTATAGGCGTTCTGCGGTAACAAAGGCAACGCGGATATCAAGATCGGACATCACTCGCTTGGTTGCCTCCGCATGACGAGCGATTAATGCCAACGACGAGGGGTAACCAAACAACATGCGAGGACGAAAATGCCTAATTTCGTCCAGATATCGCGTTAGATTCTTTGATGAGAATTCAAAGGCAGGCAGTAGCCGGGTGCGCAGCAGTCGATCCCGCAATGCGCGAACACGATCTTGCGCACCTAGTTCGATCGGTGACCCCCAAACGACGATCTCACGGTCACCGATATCAACATCCCACCAGCGAGTCGCGCGCCATTTTGCGGCGACGTCGTGACTAATCCGCTCCTTTCCAACCCAAAAAACCAGCGGCTCGCCAGATGAACCTCCGGTATTGCAACGAGCAAGATGCGTGGCCTGCATCGATCTGAGTTCATTCGAGTTGGCCCGGATGATCGCCTTGTCCAGAAATGGAAGACGCTGCAAATCTCGGGACTCGATTATATCGCCAACGCCGATATCCAATGTATCGAACATTTTTCGATAGAATGGAACATGCTGATACACATCAGCGATGAATTGCCGCAAACGCGTGTTTTGGTATTGCAACAGATCTGTTGGCCGCAACCATTGCGAGCGCTCCAGCTCGCGACGCACAGCAAGGGAATGGTGTCCCTTTAGTCTTTCGTGCAGAGGGAACAGCAGGCTCCGAACTAAACGCGTATAGAACTCCGTCATCGGATCAAGAACCGCGTATTGGAGCGCAAGGCGGCAGAGTCGAGCAATCGCCGATAAACTTGCTCATAGCCTGCCACACTGCGTGCCCAGTTGCGCTCCTGCTCGACGAATCGCCGACCCGCGTCACGCTGCTGATCCCAGAGACTTCGATCTTCGATCAATTCCAGTACAGCCCGAGCCAGCGCAGAAGAATCTCCGGCCCTGAAAAGGCGCCCATTCTGGCGATCCACAATCAGTTCGCGATGACCGCCGACATCAGATGCCAGCACAAGCTTACCCTGAGCCATGGCTTCCAACGGCTTCAATGGGGTAACCAAATCAGTTAAGCGCATGGATCTCCGTGGATACACCAATATATCGATTAGACCATAATAGCGATGCACCTCGGCATGGGAAACTTGGCCTGCGAAATGCACAAGGGAGTGAAGATCGAGCGCATCTACAAGCCGACGCAAGCGCGCATCCTCCGGCCCACTGCCTACTAGGAGCAGGCGCACCTCTTGGTTGGTTTGTGCGATCTCGGCAACTGCGCGTATCGCTAAATCGAGCCCCTCGTATGCGTAGAAGGAACCAATGAAGCCCAACACTGTAGTCTCACCCAAACCGAGTGATACAGCCAGCGCATCATCCCTTGGAACATTGCGGACAAACTGATCGATGTTGACCGCGTTAGGAATAATAGTGATCTTGTCCGTACGAATGCCTCGGGCGAGGATATCTTTGCATAGTCCCTGGCAGATACAGGTCACTGCATCCGCGCGACGGAACACCTGGGTCTCTAAAGCACGGCTAAGCCAATAGCGCGGCCCCCATTGCCTACTTGTGCCGTGGTCAACCGCCGCATCCTCCCAGAATGCACGACATTCGTAGATCACAGGGAGATTACGCTGTCGACCAACCGCAAGCGCGGCGACTCCATTCAAGGCAGGCGAGTGTGCGTGCAGCAGATCGGGATGCTCCAACTCGACGACAGCATCAAGCCGACGTCGCAAGTTACTGATGATTTGCCAATGTTGCAGCGCGGGAAGCCGGGAGATGACGCCAGCGGACATCGGGGTACGATAGAAGCGAAAGCCGTCCACTTCTTCTACAGTCATTGATGCCGCACCCTGTTTTCCCGAAGTCAAATGCACGGTTTGCCAACCGAGCACAGCCTGCTGTGTCAAAATTGCACGGGTACGAAATGCATAGCCGCTATGCAGCGGGATTGAATGGTCGAGGATATGAAGGATCTTCACTTAAGCCGCCTTAGCTGACACATTCGGGCCGCCAAGTTCTTGTTTCAGGAACGCCTCGAACATCAGTAAGCTCCATAGGGAAGCGCTGTAATCAAGGCGACCGCCCTCATGGCTCTTAAGCAAGTGCATCAGATAATCGCGACGAAACAGGCCCGTCTCGCCAAGCAATGGTCCCAACAAGGCATCGCGCACACGATCGCGAAGCGGCCCCCGAAACCAGCCAGCGAGCGGCACGGCAAAGCCCATCTTTGGCCGATACAACAAATCTCTCGGCAGATACGGTTCTAGGGCTCGTTTCAGCAGGTATTTACCCTCACCCCCGTAAAGTTTCAACCGCGGTGGTAGAGATGCCATCCATTCAACCAATTCATGATCCAGAATCGGTACCCGCACCTCGAGTCCATGGGCCATGCTGGCGCGATCCACCTTGGTGAGGATGTCATCGACCAGGTAGGTCTTCATATCGAGATACTGTATGAGTGATAATGGATGATCGCTGGGGCAATTCGCCGCGTGACGGCGCATGACCTCGATTGCACGATAGCCCTGAAGTTCGCGTTTAAAGGCGTCAGTATACAGGTTGGCACGCATGTCATCATTCATAACCGAGATGATATTGAAGTAGCCCTCGATGCAATCGCGACCCAGATACTGGAAAGTAGCCTTCGCGCGCAGAAAACGCGGCGCCCCGACAAAAGCTGGATAGGCGCGACCGAGTGGCCCGAACAATGCGCGTCTAGCTGAAAGCGGCATCAGCCGGCGCAAACGCTCCTCGTTGTCATGCCATTGATAACGCTTGTAACCGGCCAAGTTTTCATCCCCCCCATCACCAGACAAGGCTACAGTCACCTGTTGCCGTGCTAATTGACAGACCAGATAGGTGGGAAGCGCTGAACTATCAGCATAGGGCTCGTCATAGGATGCGGCGAGGCGGTCGATCAGATCGAACTGATCGATTTCAAGCTGCTCAGCGCGATGTGCCGTACCGTATAGCTGTGCCACGCGGGATGCGTAACTCGCCTCGTTGAAAGTCGGGTCGCCGAACGAAATAGAGCAGGTATTAACAGACGCTGAATCAGATCCAATACTGCCGCTCGCTGGAATCGAATTCAGGGCCATCATCGCAACAACCGCGCTCGAGTCCACGCCGCCGGAGAGGAAGGCTCCAAGCGGAACCTCGGCTATTAAGCGCATACGCACAGCCTCGCGAAGACGCTCTATCAATTCAGCACCGACAGTATCTGGGTCTGCAGAAGCTCCATCGCCGGAAACAGTATCGAAAGGTACATCCCAATATCGTACAGGAAACGGTCGTGGCACCTGACGGCGAACGGTTAAATGATGACCCGCCGGCAACTTACGAACATTTCTGAATATGGTGCGCGGTTCAGGCACATAGCCAAAAGCGAAATAATCTTCAACCGCTTTTGGGTCGATTTGCCGTGCCAAAGCCGGATGTAAAGCCAAAGCCTTCAGTTCCGAAGCAAAGATCAGGCTGCCATCGGCAAGCCAGGCGTAATGCAACGGCTTGATACCGAGCCGGTCCCGTGCCAGAAACAGTATCTGGCGCTTGCGGTCCCAGAGCGCGAACGCAAACATGCCACGAAATCGATCAACACAGGCGCTGCCCCATTCTTCCCAAGCATGAACGATAACCTCAGTATCGGAATGAGTCCTAAAGCGGTGTCCACTCTCCTTTAACGTACAGGCTAATTGCTGATAATTATAAATCTCACCATTGTAGACAACCACAACACTGTTATCCTCGTTAAACAGCGGTTGTATTCCACCCGATAGGTCGATAATCGATAGCCGTCGATGAGCTAAACCAATTCCAGGTTCTATATGTATGCCTTGCTGGTCAGGCCCTCGATGGGATTGGCTGTCGTTGATCTGTGCCAACAAATCCATGGGAATGCTAGCATCCGCATCACGGTGAAATATTCCCGTTATTGCACACATCGCTTGGAAACCTATACTAAGGAGCCTTATTCATAACCTCGGCCAAGAATTTAGAGTTAAACTCGAACGCCACAGGATATTAACCTTACAACCATAACATTACGGGAAATACCCACGCACCCGCTCGTCACTTAGTCGGAGTCATGAATAAGGCCCACTCAAAAGAACTACAATCAGAAACAGCGCAAGAGCATGCTGAATAAAGAGTTAATCATCGGTTTTGAGAGAGCGCCTCACCTGGTTTTGAACTGCAGGCAGCAGGTCATGGATGAAATCCGTTAAGACCTGCTCTGCAGTATCTATTTTTCCGCTGTAAGGAGCCGCCACGGCAATCAATGCTGCTTCCCCATGGCGACCAAGCAGCCGGGATTTCGCCTCCAATAGCTTGGCAATATAAGGATTTGCGGTATGATGATTCCCAATCATAAACCAAGTCCAAACCAACAGCCGCTCTCCGCGACGAGACAACAGCTGATGTTGCTGCACCAATAGATTGCGCGACCCAATGGAAACGGTCCTTGATGTAATTACGGTGTCACTCCAAACCGGGTGCCCTTGGCGTACCATCATATTGCGCGAACTGACGAGTTCTGCACCCTGTCTTTGCTTACGATATATACCCAAGTAAAGACCCACGGATGCATTACCATGTTCAGAATCAGAGGATCTATAAAATGCATAAATGCTGCCGTCCGCGCCAGTGATATCCGGTCGCCAATCCCAAATAGATTCAGATTCGTTCAATGTCCAGTTAACACTTGTGGGTGCCGTCACGGCCACCCTTGCAACTGGTCCACCATGGTCTGATAAGGCCCATCCAAGCATCGGCCAGAACATCCCGGCTGCCGCAACAAGTGAAAGAAATTTTATCGCATCCAGAGGTTGCAAGATTTGCTCCCCAGCGGGGTCAGGAACTGGTGCGGTAACTGGCTCATCACGCCAAATCACGCCAATGGAAAACATGATTAACATGACGATTCCAAAAAAAACCCAGCCATAAATATAGTGATCAATGCCAACCGCTAACTTCATACCGCTGAGATGGCCGATCATAACGATCATGTAAGCGCGAAATCCATTGGCTATAATCGGGATTAAGATCGAGAAGGCGACAAAAAGCACGCGCTTCCACCAATAAGAATAGAAGAGGTAGGCAAATATCACACCCAGTGTCACCGATGCAATCAGATAGCGCATACCGCTACAGGCTTCAACTACTGACCACCGCCCGCTGGGAATTGTAAAAAAAGTGCCCTCGCGATAGACCGGTATGCCTGTGATTTCCAGCATTCCGACAGTGAAATCAGCAGTAAAATTCATCATCGGATAGATCAACCCTTCTCCAACCGGCACACCCATGAATAGAAATAGGATTGGGAAAGCTAGGTAACGCGTTATCCGATGGCCAAGCACTGCCCAGATCGTAACCGTTAGCATGGCGACAAAAGCGAATTGCTGAACCACCAGCGTATCTACAAGATGAGCGACAAGCCAACAAAAACCGATTGGAAAAAAAAGTAATAACGGCCAACCCGAGGGTTTCGGTATTAATACCTTTAATCCTTGCCGCTTGTCCCAGACTAAAAGTAGACTAATGGGAATAATTAAAAAACCATGAGCGTACGTTTCAGACCGCAGCCAAATAGAAACGATGGACCAGGCGGTTTCATGAAAAATCCCAGAAACCAATGCTAGCGCGATGATCAACAATGCCAACGCTGAAATCCAACCAGCTGTTGCCGTTGAAACCGTTGGACGAGAAGAAAGTAAATTACTTACCCTCCGAGCTACTAATTCTTTTTCGTTTGACATTTTCAGCACATCATCTGTATTAGGGTTTAGGACTACTGAAAAACAGTCCTTGTTCATAAGCTCGGCCAAGACTTGGGGTTAAATTCCAACGCCAAAGTATTTTGACCTAAAAAACAAAGCTTACGGAAAAGCCCTAAGCACATGCTCGTCAGTTGGTCGGAGTTATGAACAAGGCCGGAAAACATGTTCACTAAGAATCAGGTGTAATATCTGTTAGCATAGAAACAAAGTGCTTTTTGGATTGTTCCCAGTCGAAATACTTGATTACAAAATCACGAGCGGCCTTACCAACTTTGGCATGAGAACCTAATAACACCTCGGAAGTACGTTTCGCAAATTCTGCTGCATTTTCTGCCAGTAATACGCACTTCTCATCGCTTGCACCAATACCAGTAAAACCGGCAGAGGAAAGGATCACCGGGCGCGCCATTGCCATACCCTCAAGTACCTTATTCTGAATACCCCGCGCGATGCGCATTGGAGCAATAACGGCGGCTGCGTGCTGCAGGTAAGGGCGAACATCCGCCACACGACCGGTAACAACAATATCGTCACTTGCCAATGCCATTATCTTGGCATCGGGATGTGAACCAACAATATAAAAAAGAGCATTCGGCATTTGTTCGCGAACTGAAGGCCAAACCTGTGCTGTAAACCAACATACCGCATCAACATTGGGCCAGTAATTCATCGCTCCTGTAAAAACTACTACAGCACGCCCGGATGGATACGGGGACGCCCGAGTCGGATCGGGGCTAAAATATAGATGATCAACACCGTTTGTGACAAAATGCGGCTCAATTTCAAGTCCGGCAACCTTGCGAAAAAACGCAGCCTCCGCTTGCGAAACAAATATACTGAGATCGAATTCTTGGGCGATTGCTGTGTCATAGGTTAATAAACGCTTGGCTTCGCGGCGATAAATCCACGCCATAGCACCGCGGCGCTGACTCGCATACTGTCGCCACTTATCTGAATCTACATCAACGAAGTCGATAATACGTCGACAATTTTCAGCCATGGATCGCTTAAAGCAATGTCCCGATACATACTGTGCCATGGCGGACGAGTATACAACAATGCCTTTGATCGGCCGTCGTTTTAATAGCTCCTCGACCCATACCGCAATGCGTTTATCACGGTAATAGGCCGTAGTTATTGGAGCTGTAGTCGCGAGCGCAGGCAAGCCACGCAATCGGGCAAGGTATGGTTTTAATGGTACCAGATAAACCTCGGCGCAGAATTCCCGCAATCGCGGTGCATACTCCCAATCACGCGGGTCGTCAACAAAGGCTACAAGATACAACCTACAGCATTCAGCAAGCGCACGCACCCATTGGTAAGAGCGAATTTTGTCGCCCTTATCTGGCGGATAAGGAATGCGATGGCATAGCATCAATAGCTCGCCACCCTCATGCAAAATATTCGTCACCATGTTATTTTAACAACTAAATCCGTTTAGGATTCGATCATCCAAGGTGTCGTGAGAGCATGGGACCAATGAGGTTAGCCAGCGGCAGCGGCAGCCGCTTCCACATTTGAATTAAGTACCTATATTTAGGATTGTTGGGGTTAGTATTCGGAATCCCGTCAGCGCGTACCAAATAGTATTGGTAGTAGAGGGGGCTTGGCTCAAACCCCCAGTTTTTCTTGAAAGCAAATGCGCCACTTTCTTTTTTGCTGCGACCGAAGTCAAAAATACGCGAGCCATGACGTGCAGCACGACACATCAACGCCCAGTACATAAAATCATTTCCATATAAGCGACGCGCCACTGGTCGGCTACCGCCGTAATAGGGTAAGACCTCATCACGATAATAAAAACTCATCACACCAGCAATATCTTTGCCGTCGTGGGTTACGATCAACATTTCGCAGAACTCATGAAAGACATCTGCCAAAGTCTGAAAATAGCGTAATGGAAACACCGGCGTACCCAGATTACGTACGCTCTCGGCATAAATAGTATAAAAACGACCAACGTCCGCCGTGGTTTCCGCCTTAAGACCAACATTGATACCTTTTCGCACCATTGCGCGCTGCTTACGCGGCACTGCTTTCATATTGATTTCATCATCGCCAGAAATTTGCTTGCGGAATCTGCAGTATATGTCGCTGGTGGGCCAGTCGGGTTGGATATCTTCAGTATGTCGTAGCTCCAATACATCAACGCCCAGCTTTGTTGCTAATGCGCGAGCATGCTCAATCAATGCTGCATGTACATCTTCACGGTATGATAGCACCCCGCCATATACACAACCTGGAGTTGAAATCAACGAATGACCGAATAGAAGGCTCTTAACTTCCGCCAGTGGCAATACGCCCTCGATCTTCCTCCCACAACGCGCAACGAGCGAAAGGGGTCGGTGACGAAGCCCTTGTTTGATAACATCATGCCAACCAACATGATGAAACAGCGTCGCCTTCGGGTGTGCTTCGACAAAAGCAGCCCAATCCTTACTATCGGCTGGCGTGAATTGTTGAACCTGAATTTCAATCCCAGCTTGCATAGGACGGCTCCGGTCGATCAAGATATAATTCATCCATTCTTGCCCAGCGAAAATCAGCAACCAACTGTCGTAAACGCTGTTCCATAAGTCGTAGATTCAGATAGTGCCGAATCCTTGTCTTCAGACCGATACCTTTCTGTTTAGGCTGCTCCGGGTCGAGTTCCCAGGGATGAAAATAAAAGACAGCAGACTGACCCTCATGGTGATTCACCCGCCGCAACATCCAGCGCGAATAAAAATAGGGATAGAGCCGAAAATAGCCACCGCCCCCGCAGGGCTGATTAGAGCGGGCCAATCGAATGGTAGTGATAGGAATCTCAACTAAGTCAGCGCAACCATCAGGAATGAAGGCAAAACGCGGAGCATTCGGCATGCCATAGAGATCGTGTCTAATTGGGTAAATACTCGACGAATAGCGATGACCAGTGTCTTCGAGCACGCGCAGAGCCCAAAGGTTATGGGCACCGATAGAATAACTGGGCGCACGATAACCCTGAACAGGACAACCACTGAGATTCTCAAGCGTGTGTTTGGTGCGTACTACATCTGCCCGAAATGTTGCAGCATTGAGCTCGGTGACGCGCAGGTGCGACCAACCATGACTGGCAAGCTCATGACCACCATTTACAATGCGTCGAATCATCGCTGGATAGCGCTGTGCAATCCAGCCCAGGGTAAAAAATGTAGCCCGAACGTCATATTCGTCGAATAGAGACAGGATACGATCCATGTTTTCCTCGATCCGACATGGTAATTTGTCCCAATCAGCTCTAGGAATGTGTTGTTCAAATGCAGATACCTGAAAATAGTCCTCTACATCGACCGTCATTGCATTAACGACCGTCGCCTGCATTTCTGTACCAGAGCGTGATTGAGCGCGATCACCGACATTTGGCTTTTCTACAACAATGGGAGCTTCGCCAAGAAGTTTCACTTAATATCTCCGATGGCCACTATTTTACTGAACTCGGCGAAGATTGCGCGGTCACCACCACTTAGATACGCCGTCTAGGCACATGGAAATGTCATCCAGGGCCTTGATTATAATTTCATTCTCTCCTGCCGGCTTAGCCAACTGATGGACTATCGGATCACTGGCGCGCCTCTTTCCCTTATCTAGTATTTAGTATTACTGGGCATTGGCATTTTAAATAGCCAAGTCAAGTTACCATTTGGCTCCAATTTTTTTGCCCTTTCTCAAGATTCAGTGTACTCGGCAAGATCTTCGAGGCATTCTTTTGTTGTAGTGACTCAGGTTGGATTACCCTCGATATACTCAGCAATAGAAGCAGGCCAAGCCAGCCCCTCTTCGGCATTAAACCAACGTTCTACTTCATCAACTAGTTGTTCTATATCTTCTCACAGCCTATTTGCAACACATCGCTTGGAAATGACAAGAACATCCTCGAATTTTTTCAATCTCAGTTTATTGCATGACTTGGCCTTTTTCTTAAATCCGACTAACTGACGAGCAAGTGCATGGGACTTTTCCGTAAATCGTTGGTATTAAAACTAATATACTAGAGCGTTCGAGGCTAATTCTAAGTCTTGGCCAAGCTTATGAACAAGACCTCTAATTTCTCTAAGCTATGTTCGCGGGCAAGAGACATTCCGTTAACGTATGCATCAAAACCAAGATTATCGTTGTCTAGAACGATTTAATGAGCAATTCTCACATCGACATCTTCATCTATTAGGGCCTAAAAGTAAGATCCATGCTGATCCGGTTTTCAGAAAAAGACCCCTGTGGAGCCTCAGAATCTCGCCTTTGATGGCCAATACGGGCGGATAAAGATGAACGAGAACCCAGCCTGTAACTGACTCTCAGATCGACGCCATCCTGAAAATAGTCAAAACCAGCCTGTTGCTGTGCGGAATAATCCCAAATCCGGGCAAATACAGATGCGGAAAGACGGTTCGATAGTCTTCGCGTGTAGGTCAAACGTACCTGATTATCCAGCGTATCGATATCGCTACTATTATAATCGCGACGAGTTGTCCACCAGTCCAGTAAAGCGGAATTCCGCCCCTTGCTGTAGCCGACGGATAATTGCAGCCGTTCACGCAAGAACGTGTCATCAATCAACACAGGCGTGGTAATAGAAGCAGCTACGACATTCTCTCCTGTAATTGGATTCACGATCGGTTGGCCAAAAATATCCTCAAGCGGCACGATCTGTTGCTCGAGAATAGATGTCGTGGCATCCTGTATCTCAACCCGATATTGAGACCGAAATGCCCATCGCTTGTGTCGATGATTCGCGGTAAAACTAAAGAGGTTGCCATAATAGGCTTGTCCAGCACCGATCTCGAATCTTGACGAGGGCTTTGGTGTCCAGCGAAATAACCATTCCCAACGAGTACCTCTGCTATTTCCATCCGAAGCGGTATAGTCTCCGCTATCGTAGCCTAAAATCAGGTCTGTGCGATAGCGAGGACTAAATATGTAACCTACGCGCCCGCTAAACTGACCAAATCCCTGGTTGCTGTCAGAATCGAATAATCGCCTTCGCCAACTCAACGACCATGGCACCGTCGTAAACATAGGGCCGCTTACAATACTTAAGCGTTGGTCCTCCACACGGGTTTGAGCTCCGTTGCCACTACCAGCAGTAGAAGCCGTTGCAACTGCACCAATACCAGGGGAAAATCGCACCGTAGCAAATCTTCCGTCAGCGACCGGCAATATAATCGTGGGAGTCACTGAGATTGAGGCAGTCTGAGTGAAAGCGTTTGAATTGGCAATTCCATCAAAACCAGCGTTAACCTCGGGATTAATTAATACCTGATTTGCCTTGGCCACGACGTCAAGAAAAAAATAACGCTCGATCAACTCGGTACGTACGGATGCATCAAGCACATGGCGAATATCGTTTAACTCCGTGTTACCAGGATACCAGAGAGCACTAGGTCCATAATTGAAGTTGACGCGCACGCGATTGCCACCTCGCGTCAAGGAGACGAAGGGAAATATCTGCACTATCCCGCCTGACTGGGTATCGGTTGCACTCAGAAAAATATTATCGCTGAAGATAAACCTGCCAGTGACGCCAGAATCACCTCGCCAAGATGACCCCATAAGCTGGGCTGAGAACATCAAGCCCAAAACTAGGATCAGGATCGGCACGAGAAAAATCGTTTTCTTCATCGAGCGACCATCACAGACACAATCATCAGTCGTTTTTCTCGGAACCGTAGTCGCCACTGTAACCATAGCCATAGCCATAGCCGTAGCCATAGCCATAGCCATAGCCGTATTGATAACCGTATTTTCCCGACAGCAAGCTACTTTTGCACTTGTTCAATAGCATGTATACATTGTCCGTGCGTCCGAGTTGGGCAACTGTTTCTTTGACCAGTCCTTGTGGCGTTGCCTCATGCTCAACAACGATAACGATTTGTCCCATTAACGAGCTCAGCACAGGCGCTTCAGAAGTTGCTAGTACTGGTGGAGAGTCGAACAGTACTATTCGATCGGGATAGCGCGTTGCAACCTCATGCAGCAACCGCCGCATTGCGCCACTCGCCAACAGCTCGGTCGACTGCTTGTGCCGCTGCCCCGCTGGTAGAATAGAGAGTTTGGGAATATCGGTCTTCTGGATGAGTGTTCCCAAGTCGAAACCTTCATCCAAATGCTCAATAAGACCCGGCGTAGAACCCAGCCCTAAACGCCTTGATAAACCAGGCTTTGCGACATCTCCATCAATCAGCAAAACCCATGAATCCAGCTCCATCGTCATGGACGCAGCAAGATTGAGGGACACAAAGGTCTTACCCTCGCTTTGCACAGAACTCGAGACCATGATCAAATTGGCTGGAATGTCATGCTCGTGCCGTCGATCAAAGGCGTTGATAAGCAGTGGCCGTTTGATCATCCGGAACTCTTCTGCTATGCGTTTCTGATCGGCCTTCTGACGCTTCGACTGCCCTTCCTTCGGTAGTACGAGCACCTCTTCCGACTTCATCAGACTCAGTGGCTCGGGTTCCTGGATTTCCGGCTGCTGCGGATCGGTTTCCTCTCCATCTTTGAAGTCGCCTCCCGATGCCACCGCATCGGCTGCCGCACGAGGCCCCCAGCGCAGCTCGTTCGAGGGTTCGGATTGGTGCTGATCACTTTCAGTTGATGCCATTATTTCGTCACCTTCGAAAAAGGTATTTTTGCATGGTTGCAGACAGGCTTCACCATGACGCTACCGTTTCTCTGACGTGGGGCGCCATTTCATTGTTATGCGCGAGGCACAGCGAGCCAATTCCTGCTGCAAAGATAAATGGCACGAACTCATAAAAAACTGGTCTTAGGATCATATATCCAACCAAAACACCGTCGCGCACTTGGGCTTTCAGCCCCCATTATTCAGTTCGGCCAAGACCAAGTTTCCCGGCAGGTTTAGCGAGGTTAGTATCCTGATCTATATGCCTTGAGCTGGCGTTGTGTGCAGGCGGGAGCGCAAATTTGTCGATATCACGATTAAGCCTGAGCTTTCCATTAATGTAACGGAAAATAGCCGGGTATTTTGATACAAAAAGGCATGCTATCCTTTCCATTAGCTGAACTCGCGACAAGACCGACGGACAGAAATCCGTCTGAACTAAAACGGCAATTTCGAGGGCAGATCAATATCAAAGAAGAAAACTGCTATGATCATGCTGTACGCTCCTAAGAATACTAACAGCACGGCAGTAAACGCCAGATTCGATAGCCTTTTTCGCATTCTTTGGCGTGAAACCCATATCATGTTGATACTACCTAGAACGGGAATGCCTGTCACTTCGGTGAGTTGTCGCCGATCAAAAAATACGGGCCTCAATTGCGCCATTAAAAAAGCAATCGCAAGCCCAGCTACCAGTGAACCGCCAAATACGGAAGTTGATAACCCGATCCGGTTAGGCCCAGACGGCTTTTGTGGCACTTGCGGTGGATCTAGGGTACGAAATTTTACTGTATCCACGCTGGTATCCACCTCGCGGGTAAGCCGCGCCCGTTCGAAACGCGTTATTAAAGACTGATGATTATTTTTTAGTATGCTGTAATCTCGATTTAACTGCTTCTGCTCGGCCTCGACTTGGAGCACTTCGTCGACTGCCGCCTGGAACTTTTCAATCTTGTCGCGTAATGTTTCAGTACGCGTGATCTGTGTAGCATATTCGGTTTCCGCATCCGCTAAGCGCAACTGCATTTCCTGATAGATTGGACTCTCCGACAAAGATCTGGCTACAGCAACCTCGTTGTTGCTTTGTTCCGCCACATACTCCGCCTTTTGTTGGTCTCGTTGGGCCACTAGACGCGCCAATGCTTTGCGCAATGCGATAATCTCTGGGTGCCGCTCTGTATATCGGATGAGTAAGTCATCAATCTGCTGCTGTGTCTCCAGGATTTTGAGATCCTGAGGACTGGTCGCTTCCTTTGAGGATTCCTCCAGCCAGGTCTGAAATGAAGGTAACGCAGCCCCTTGGCTTTCCAGGTATTCCAGCTGCTGCAGAACTTCTTCTCGTCGGCTTTCTGCCAGCGCCAACTCGTCTTGCGCGGAAATCAGGGCATCCCTTGATTCTTTTAATCGGTCGTAATAGCTTCCTTTTTCGGAAAGCAGATCAAGATTGCGCATCTGAAAATCCTTGAGTTTGCGCTCGGCCTCAATCAGTCGCCGTTCGTAGTCCTTGATCTCACGTTGCAAAAAACGCTCAGCAGAATCTTGATCCTGACGCGAGGAACCTATGTTCGACTCGACGAAGATAGTCAACATCGACTGCACCACACGCTTGGCAAGTTCCGGCGATCGGTCGCTAAAAACAATGCTATAAATGTTGTTCCCAGTCCGCCTTAATTTAACTTTTTGTTTTAATTCACTAATCAACCCATCCATTTGTTCCGGCGTACTAGCTCGTAAATCCATATCGGTCATGCGTGCAAGCTTTTCCATGTTCTCGCGCCCGAACATGACACTGGTCATCATGCGCACGCGTTGTGCATCATTTGTCTGAATTGCCAGACCGCGCAGCAGTGGCGTCAACACCGAATCGGTATCGACATACACTCGAGCACTCGATTGATACTCGTCTGGCAATGAGGCTACGTAAGCCCAGCCTATTGGCGAAGCAACAGCAGCGATGATTAACGCATACCAACGATATCTCCAAATACCGCTAAGATAAAATAAGGCGAATCGAATGATTTCTTGCATCGAAGCAGTCGATGTAGTCGAGTGTTGAGGGTTTAGTAAAACGGATCAGTCATGACCGGTTCAGCCAAGCTCAGGCGTTTGTTGGACGCAGCCGCTGCGCGGCAAATCCTGGACCGACCAGATACCGAATCGAGCATACTCTCTCGTCCGCCTGATTTCCAGACGGTCGTCGAAGCCGGTTGCAACGAGAGAAATTCCGCGCATGAACGTCGAAGCAGAACGAGACAGATACAAGGAGCAATACAACAAGCTATAAGAAGCCTTGGTGTGCCAAGGACTTCGCCCGGAGACGATCAGTGCCTACTCGCGCGGGGTGCGACGCGTGGCGGGTTACTTCAAGCGCTGCTTGGACAACCTGACGGTGGACGGTCTCAAGGGCTATTTCGCGGCCCTGGTCGAGTCGCATCCCTGGAGTACCCTGAAGCTGGATCGCAACGGGATCCAGTTCTACTACCGCCACGTGTTGCAGCGTCCGTAGGATTGGGTCGACATCATCAAGCCGCCGCGTCCGCGGCGGTTACCGGATGTGTTGACGGTATAGGAGACCTTCAAGCTGATCAACGTCACGCGCAAGCTGCGTTACCGGGTCTGTTTCTTCACGATCTACAGTTTGGGTTTGCGCTTGAACGAAGGGTTGCAGCTGCAAATCGATGCCACGCGCGAGCGCGTGCACATGCGCGGCGGCAAGGGCGACAAGGACCGTTCGGTGACGCTTCCGGAGAAGACCCTGGCAGGTGGTTCTTGCATCGGTTCTGGAGCACCCATCGTCATTCGCAGCTGCTGTTCCCGAACCCAAGCGACGGAGCACAACGCATGCAAGCGGCGACCACCCCTATGAACCGGGGCGGCGTGCAAGCCGCAATCAAGGCGGCGATCAACGACTGCGGGATGCGCCATCGCAGCAGCGACCATTCGTTGCGTCACGGCTGCGCCACCCATCTGCTTGAATTGCGTGAGGAATACAGCGAGCGTTTGTTGCCTTCGCACGAGAAGGCCTTCGCCGCCATGGCGAAATGTCGCACCGGAAACAGCCGCGTTACCCGCAGCACAACCGACATGAGGTCTTTGCGATGGCTGATGCAGGGCAAGGTTTACCGTAGCCGCTGCCCCTTCGATTTCCATGTTGCACATCAGTGAATTACTATTGAGGGGACTGCTTGCCTCGAAAAACGAAGCTTTCTTTGATTCTCCCCCATTTCGGGTCCGAAGGGCGCTCCGGTTCGACACCGCCCGGGCCACCATCCGGAATCCGCCAATGACCAGGGTCCGGCTGGCCCTCCTCCGACTGCAGATGATTGAGACATATTTTCTATAGACCGGATCCGGGCTCCCCGACGGGCTTGTCCAACAAGAAGGATAAATCGTGGAAAGCATCGCTTCGCTCGCTTTCACGATTTATCCCTATCCGTTGGCCCTAGAACCAAGATTCCGGAATCAACAGAATGTCGCCAGGTTGAAGATCGACATTGGCGGATAGATCAGCGTCTTGGATCAAGTCGCGCAGACGAACCGTATACTGCTTCATTTCGCCATCCTCGAACCTGACCAGCACGGAGCGGTTACCATCGGCAAATTCGCTGATACCGCCAACGGCGATCATCAAATCCAACAATGTCATGCCGTCACGATAGGATAACGCACTGGGCTGAACAGCCTCGCCGAGCACACGAATCTGCTCTGGGTAGATGCCAACGAAACCCTGAACAATCACGGTAACCAGGGGATCGCGCAAAAAGACCGACAGCGCTTCCTCCAAATCGCGCGCAAGTTCCGTCGGCGTCTTGCCAGCAGCCGGTATATCCTCCAACAAAGGGGCGGAAATGTACCCATCCGGCCTAACGGGTACCGTTGTGCTGACTTCGGGATAACGCCACACAAAAATCTGAACGGAATCGCCAGGACCGATCTTGTACTTCCATCCATATCGCATCTGATAGGTCGCTTCCGGCAGCGACGGGTACTTAGGATTTGCACAACCGCCGATCAAACCGACAAACAGCAAAATGCAGACAAGAGAGAATGATAACCGGGCTTTCGACAAAATGACTTCTTCCGCGAGGGGCCAAGCAGTATGAATACCTGGCGAGATGTGATCATGGAGTGCCATCGGACAGCTGTAAATCATCCATCCAAATTATGCCACAAGCAAGACGTAGAACTGGAACAAAAAACCAACGCGAGGCGAGAATGTATGATCGTTCGGCACGCAAGGAAAATCAAATTCGTCGCCGGCCAAACTTGGATTGTGATGAACAGCATCGTCGTATCAAGATCCGCGAACTTTGAAAGTTCTTGTCGCTGCACCTGTGATCGTCCGAATTCGCTTTGTTGCTGTTCGCAATCGATCCGCATCTGTCGCATATGCAAACCTCAGCATGTGTTTCGACAACTGAACTGAACCAAAATCAAGTCCAGGTGTTACTGCAACGGATACTTGCTCCAACAATTGGTCAGCCAAATCCGCGGCATCACCAAGACCCTCGGGGACAATAACATAAAGATAATAAGCACCTTCTGGCTTGAGCGGAATTGTAAAGCCGATCTCGCACAACTCGGCGAGCAGAAGATCTCGACGAGCCTGGAAAATGTCGCGTCGCCGATCAAGCAGTGCTAAAGTTTCGGGTTCAAAGGCAGCGAGTGCGGCGTATTGCGCCAGCGTGGGTGGAGCAAGGTACAGGTTCTGGGCCAGACGCTGAACCGCTTCCGCAAACCGAGGCGGCACAACCAACCAGCCCAGGCGCCAGCCCGTCATTCCAAAATACTTCGAAAAGCTGTTAACAACAAAGATATTGTCATCGCCGTACGACAGAGCAGTACAATCTTCGACCGCATAGGTCAGCCCCTGATAGATCTCATCGACAATCAGGGCCGCTTGCCGTGACCGAGCATATGCTGCCAATTCGTCAAGCAACTCAGGCGATGTTACCGCTCCGGTGGGATTCGCCGGTGTCGCCAACATGAGCGCTCGCACGCCGCTCCCCCAGTAGCTCTCAAGACGCGGAATCCTGTATTGGTAGCCATCCTCGACCACCACAGGAACCGAAATGCATTGCCCCCCCGCCAAAGAGATCAAGTGCCGATTGCAGGGATAGCCGGGATCCGCGGTCAGAACCCGATCGCCAACGTCAAGCAAAGCAGCTAACGCGAGCTGTAGGGCACCTGATCCGCCCGGAGTTACGATCACACGTTCATAATCGAGATCCAAGTTGTAACGCTGTCCGTAGTACTCCGCGATGGCTCGGCGCAGTTTTGGCAGCCCAGCGGCTGGCGTATAGCCCATAGGTTCAGTATTCAGAGCCTCACGGGCCGCGGCCATCATTGGCTCCGGAGTGGCAAAATCGGGTTCACCGACCTCCATGTGGATGACGTCCCGTCCCTTTGCTTCCAACGCCTTAGCGCGTTCCAAGATGCGCATGACATGAAAAGGCGACACAGAGGCGGCGCGTTCTGCCGGTATAAGCGAGGCCGAGATCATTTTGAACCGCTAGGGAAGACGCTCTGATGCAGCGCCCGCAGCAGATCAAGGTCGACACATCCGCGCCCGGCAAGTTTGCCTACCATTGCCTTGGCCGGCTGGTCAGGCTCGCCAAGCTGGTCTACAACCAGAGCAGCCCCAGAAAAATCCTGCGCGGTCGTGTAAGAACTCACCGTCACTACCAACGCATTGAGACCAGCCGCCAGCGCAGAGCGCACGCCATTGTCGGAATCCTCGAATGCAATGCAGGCCGACGGCGACAATCCGAGTTGGCGTAAAACCAGCTCGTAGATATCAGGCGCCGGCTTCTTGTTCGGCACCACATCGCCAGCGGCAATGACCTCAAACCAATCCATAAGGCCTGGCTGCGGCGCCGCGGAAAGAAGCGCTTCGACATTTTCGAGCGTCGTGGTTGTGGCGATGGCCAAACGCAAACCCGCATCGCGCGCCTCACACAACAACCTTAGAACGCCGCTACGCAATGGGATATCTCCGGCGCCCATAATTCTGACAAAATGTTCGGTCTTGCGTCGATGCAGGCCTTTAATAAATTCATCAAGCGGTTCGGTGCACCTAAAATCAGGTTGATGCACGCGCAGGTACTCGGCAATCCGCTCCTTCCCGCCGGTCACGCTCAGCAGCTGACCATATAAGGGAACGGACCAATGCCAGTCCAGACCCGCATCAGCAAAAGCGGCATTGAAAGCTACTCGATGACCGTCACGCTCTGTATCCGCTAGAGTTCCGTCAACATCAAAGATTAGCGCTTCCAGTTCCGACATTGGCGGCAAGACCTCGCGAAGTTGTGGTTCAAAACAGTAGAAGGTAGCAGAATACACGTCATCCTCTAATAATGCATCGCGGATTCTACGCTGAGAGACTGTGCAAGTATTCAGAATTCGGTCTAAAAATAGAGGACTGCATAGACTTGGTTAAGCTCGTGAACCCCAACAATGATGCACTTGCGATGCCGTGAAGACTGAGGCATGTTGTGCATGACAACCTAAGCGGGATTCTTTCAGTCTCTCAGCATGGGCAGGAGTGAACAGTCGACATCGTGCCAAGTCATCAGAGATGAGAGTCAGAGAGCCGGGACTGGCTGGACTGATGATCAACGCTGATTTGCAACGGCTGCATCAGCGCGTACTATAAACGCATACCATTTACAGCTTAGTTGCAAATCCAATCGACCAAAACAGCGGAGTAATTGCATGGGCGCACAAATCCTCGACGGCAAGGCAATTGCAGCAGATGTCCGCGCTCGGGTGAAGGCGCAAGTAGATGCGCGACTCGCACAAGGCCAGCGCGCGCCCGGGCTTGCAGTGGTGCTGCTTGGGGAAAACCCAGCCTCGCGGGTCTATGTGCGTAACAAGCGTAAGGCGTGCGCCGAGGTTGGCTTTTATTCCGAACTGCACGAACTGCCAGCGACAACGACTCAGGCTGAGGTGATTAGCCTGGTAGACCAACTTAACCTGGACAACGCCATTGACGGAATTCTAGTGCAACTACCGCTACCGGCCCAGATCGACGAGGAAGCAGTGATCGAACGCATTCTACCCACTAAGGATGTGGACGGCTTCCATCCATACAATGTCGGACGACTGTCCCTGCGTATGCCGATGCTGCGACCATGCACGCCCAAAGGAATCATGACACTGCTCTCGCACACACAGCAATCCCTAGAAGGGCTGGATGCGCTGATTATCGGCCAATCAAACATCGTCGGCCGCCCCATGGCGCTGGAACTGCTGGCGGCACGCTGCACCATTACTATTTGTCATAGTCGAACCAGGAACCTGGCCGATAAGGCTCGTGCCGCAGACCTACTGGTCGTGGCCATCGGCCGGGCGCGCTTTGTGCCGGCAGACTGGGTCAAACCTGGTGCTCTGGTCATTGATGTGGGCATGAACCGCGACGAGCATGGTAATCTATGCGGGGATGTTGACTTTTCTTCGGCTAGACTGCGAGCCGGATGGATCACGCCAGTACCTGGGGGCGTCGGTCCTATGACCATCGCCAGCCTGCTGGAAAATACAGTACAGGCAGTGAGCCTTCATACCTGTTAATTGCTCAGATCAAGTTCAGGGCACGGCGCCATCCCAAATGAGATGAACCTTTATGTGATAAGAACCTTTTATGAGATAAGGTGATTACCGGAGAGAAACGTACCAAGTGGCGCCGTATCCTCGTTCGCCTTCGCGAAGCGGCAACCCGCCCATGGTGGCTCTGTAGGCAGGTTGCCGCAACGTCGATGCCGGACGAGAAGACAAGCCAGGTGGTATGTTTATCGACAGAAATCACCTTATCAGGCTCGTCGCCATTTGGTGACGCCGGCCGCATCTTCCAGTACGACGCCAGCCGCCCGCAATTCGTCGCGAATGCGGTCGCTTTCGACAAAATCCTTGTCTTTGCGTGCATCGGCGCGACGCTGTATCAGTTCTTCAATTTCAGCATCGCTTGGACCTGCATCGCTCACGGTACTACGTAGGTAGACATCCGCATCCTGTTCGAGCAACCCCAAAACAGCACCGAGCGTTCTCAGTTCCCCTGCCAACGTGGCTGCGGCTGGGTCCTCAGCATCGCGTAATCGATTGATTTCGCGGGCTAGATCGAACAACACCGCAAGCGCAACCGGAGTATTGAAATCATCCTCCATCGCGGCATCGAAACGCTCACGATACAGAGTACCCGCCTTCGACTCGGGCACGGACTGCGTCGGCGGCAAACCACGCAAAGCAGTATAGAGACGGGTCAGCGCGGAGCGCGCATTGTCCAAATGCTCATCATCGTAGCTCAGTGGGCTACGGTAGTGGCTGGCGAGAATAAAGTAACGTATCTCCTCGGGCCGATAGCGAGTCAGGATCTCACGGACAGTGAAAAAATTACCCAAAGACTTGGACATTTTCTCATCGTTCACTCGTACGAAGCCGTTGTGCATCCAAACATCCACAAATGGCTCTCCGGTCGCGCCCTCGGATTGCGCAATTTCATTCTCATGGTGAGGAAATTGCAGGTCGGCGCCGCCCCCATGGATATCGAAGTGATTGCCTAGACAGAAGGTAGACATTGCCGAACATTCGATATGCCAACCAGGACGACCGCGACCCCAGGGCGAATCCCAAGCGGGCTCACCAGGCTTGGCGGCCTTCCATAACGCAAAATCCAGAGGGTCAAGCTTGGCTTCCTCCACATCTATCCGAGCACCGGCGCGCAAGTCACCGGGATCCTTTCCTGAGAGCTTACCATAGCCAGGGAAACTGGCCACCGCATAGTAGACATCACCATTGTCCGCAATATAGGCGTGCCCGTTTTCGATCAGGCGCGTGATCATGGCTGTAATTGAAGGAATATGGGCGGTCGCACGAGGTTCGTCATGCGGCGATAGTACACCGAGGGCCGCTGCATCCTCGTGCATAGCGGCGATGAAACGACCTGTCAGGGCATCTATAGACTCGCCATTTTCATCCGCTCGGCGGATAATCTTGTCATCAATGTCAGTAATATTACGAATATAGGTGACGTCATAGCCGGCCCGCTGCAGATAGCGATAAACCATGTCAAAAACGACCAGCACCCGCGCGTGGCCCAGATGGCAATAATCGTAAACAGTCATACCGCAGACATACATGCGCACCTTGCCGGGTTCGAGCGGAGAAAAAATCGCCTTGCGGCGAGTCAAGGTGTTATAGATCTGAAGCATGTTGAACCCTGAGTGCATACTGTGGGCAAAAACGCTGGGCCTGCCAACGCTGGACCGACTTTCGTCAAGGATGGCACTGGCGCTCACTTGGCACCAGTTAGGAAAAAAATAATGTTATCAAAATGCACATGCTCAACCAAGCAAGCTACGCCTGCGACGAGCACACGACGCCATGGAGGCTATTGTCATGACAGCGCCAAAGTCGATGGCATACGGTAGAATGCCCAAATAGTAGAGCATGTCCATCCACGCTTATCATGCAACGGGCCCATGTCCGCTGACCCATATCCACTGACCCACATCCGCCCAACTGACCCTCATCGGGAGTAATAATGATCAAACTGACCACAAACCTTGGCGTCATCAATATCCAGCTGGATCACGAAAAAGCTCCAATCACTTGTGCCAATTTTGAGCAATATGTGCGCGACGGGCACTACGACAATACGTTGTTTCATCGGGTCATCAACGGATTCATGATTCAAGGTGGCGGCATGAACACCGACTTTGTGCAAAAACCTACCCGCGCAACGATCGAAAATGAGGCAAAGAATGGCCTCAAGAACGTTGTCGGCTCGGTCGCCATGGCTCGCACCATGGACCCGCATTCGGCATCGTCGCAATTTTTCATCAACGTCTCGGACAATAGCTTCCTCGATTACCCAGGCCAGGATGGCTGGGGCTATTGCGTATTCGGCATGGTCACCGATGGCATGGATGTAGTCAATGCGATCAAGGAAGTGAAAACCGGCAGCCGCCAAGGCCACCAGGATGTGCCGATAACGGATGTAATCCTCGAGAAGGCCGAGATTGTCGACTAAATGCAGACATCGCGGCAAATAGGAAACGCCAAGACTTTGTTGCTACAAAGTCACTGGCCATGGGCAGCCCCAATATACAGATGAGCTGCATGGGCGCCGAGCGCGAGCAGGCCCGACTCTCGACTCAGACCAGTTTATTCATCTCTGACCTCCACTTGGCTTCGGAAAGACCAGCAACCGTCGAGCTGTTCCTTGCTTTCCTGCGCGGCCCCGCGCGCTCCGCCGCACGGCTGTTTATCCTCGGCGATCTATTCGACGCGTGGATTGGCGACGACGACCAAACACCTATGCACTATGCGGTTATCAGCGGGCTGCGAACCTTGAGCGACAGCGGTACGGCATGCGCTCTGATGCACGGCAACCGGGACTTTCTCATCGGCACCCGCTTCGCACGCGCTGCGGGATGCCGTCTACTGCGCGATCCGACGCGCATCGAACTCGACGGCGAACCGCTGCTGCTGATGCATGGTGACCTACTATGCACCGACGACCAGCCCTACCAGCGCTTCCGACGCAAGATTCGCAACCCCTTGGTAAAACGCTTGTTTCTATGGAAATCGCTGGATGCACGCCGACGTATCGCCGCTGACTACCGCAGGCAGAGCGGTAAGGCGATGGCAGCCAAAACCATGGAAACCATGGACGTAAACCAGAATGAGGTTGCACGACGCATGCAACTGGCAAAGTCACAACGCTTGGTGCACGGCCATACCCACCGCCCCGCTGACCATGAGTTCCTGCTGAACGGTCGCAGGGCGATACGCCATGTGCTGGCCGACTGGCACGAAGATCGCGGTGAGTTTCTGAAGTACCATCGCAACAGCTGGCAGCGAGTCATCATCGGCGCGCACAACCTGGCCGAATAACCTCGGATTCAACAGCCGATTGTCGATTTGTTTCGATATTAGTCTCGTCGATGGGTTACTCTATAAGTAATCTACCGAAAACTAAATCGACTGATCATGCTGGAGGGCGAGCCAACATACTTGGCGAAAAGTGTTCCAGCTCACCGCACGGGATAACGGCCCATGAACCTTTGTAAACAATGTTATAGCTCTCCCCTGCCCTTTGCGATGGTGCTGCTCATCGCAACCATCGCCGGTTACTTGACCTGGCTTACACTCGGACTTTCCGACCAGGAGTCGGCAGTTCGCATCGGTAGCGCTATCTTGGTCTTCCTGGCCACTGGCGGTGCACTGTTGCACTACGTCATCTCTTGTATCAAACGCCATTGCCAACATCAGCAACGCTATGCCCGCGCACCGTCAGCATCACACGATTGACAAACCGATTTTACCCAGATCCAAGCCCGATCAAATGGACCGAGCAGATCGAGAATCGGCCAGTTGGCCGACACATGCAGGCTCACGTTCAGGGTGCTGCCTGCGTAGAATATTCAGCTACTCAACCAGAATGAAGTTTGATTCCCTCATATTCTTTGAAGGCAGCGCCCGGTAAACATGAGGTTCCTCACGCCCTAATGTCATGTCTTTTCGATCCCGATCCCGATCAAGTCGTGCTGGGCGGGTTGCACCCTGGGGTATCTTCAGTTCATTTGTCGAGAAGACAGCAGCCTACAGTCTTGCTCCCAGGGAAGGTGCGGTGCTCGCGTCCGCTCCGCTGGTATCTTTGCCGGGTCGCCCGCAAGCGGGCTCCTACGCCGACCGGCTCCCCACGGCTGGTCAAGGTCCGCTTGCGGGCAAGGCGCCTTGGCCCCTCTGCGCAGGCTGCGTCTCTGCAGCGAATCCTTGATATTCTCTAGAAGGCAGCACCCCGCGCTCATCACTCTGCACGCGAGAGGATCAGCTTGCAGGCACCACGACCACGTTGTTTCTCAAATAGACCGGCAATGCCTGATCAGGGGTGCGCGCCTCGCCATGCTCCAGGGCGTCTGCGGCCAGTACGGCAATATCGCGCGCCTCGCAATCGCGATTTGCACCCACCTGTTCGATCACAACACCAACCCTCCGGGCCAATGCTTGTCGATGTACAGACCAGCCACTTCCAATTCCCTGCCAACCAGTCGATTCCGGTAACCATACGGCATCAGGAGCGCAGACTCTTTCATCGCAAATGGGACGCATCAAGCCAACCCCATCGACCTGATAAGCGCCCCAGTAAACCTCGCCCATACGAGCATCAAGGGCACAAAGCGCTTGGCAAGTACCATCCATCCGGTTAGCACCCTGCGCAAGTGCCGCAAGGTTAGAAACTCCCAAAACGGGCAGTCCTGCAGCAAAGCTCGCGCCCTGAATCACCGCCGCCGCGATGCGCAATCCGGTGAACGAGCCAGGCCCCTTCCCAAATGCCAGCGCGTCTAGATCACCAACCGTAAGACCTGCATCATGCAGCAATTCATCCATCATTGACAGGATAAGCTCGCCATGGCGGCGTGGCGCCAGCTCCAAACGCTGCGATAGCCTACCTTCATACAACAGCGCCGCCGAACAGGTGCCGCCGGAGGTCTCAACAGCAAGGAGATTTTTAGTCATCACTGGCTTGCTCGCTCAGTCTTTGCCGTGGATACTGAAAAAAAATTGCGCACCTGCTCGAGATCACGTGTGTGCGCCATTGGCGGCATGCTCTCAATAAAGGCCCGTCCATATTCACGACCAAGCAAACGAGGATCGCAGATCACCAGCACTCCTCGATCGGCGGCATCACGAATCAGTCGGCCAGCACCCTGCTTTAACGCAATGACAGCTTGAGGAAGCTGATGGTCGCGAAACGGATTGCCACCGCGGCGACGCAGGGAATCGACACGTGCCTGTAGAATTGGGTCACCCGGAGACGCGAACGGCAACCGGTCGATGATGACACATGACAGGGCCTCACCACGCACATCGACCCCCTGCCAAAAACTGGACGTGCCAAGCAACACGGCATTGCCTGACCGCCGGAAACGTTCGATCAGTTCGGCACGTGGAGCTCTACCCTGCACTAACATCGGGTAATCAAAGCATCGATCAAGAAGCTGCGCAGATTCGCGCAGCGCACGATGGCTGGTGAACAGCAAAAATGCACGACCGCCCGTGATGGCCAGGATCTCAATACTCAACTCCGCCACACACCTGGCGTAGCTTGAGTGCGCAGGGGCCGGCATGCCACGGGGAACGTACAACAACGCCTGATTCGGATAATCGAAAGGGCTTTCCCAACGCGCGGTCTGCGCATTCTCTGCCCCGATCTGGAGCGCAAAGTGAGCAAACGACTCACCCACTGCAAGAGTTGCCGACGTCCATACCCAAGCCAACGGATGTCGCTCGCGGTAGGCGCGAAAGATATCTGCCACATCTAAAGGCGTCTGATTCAGCCGAAAGCCTGGTCCACGTACATCGAACCAGCGCACTTGGGCATCGTCCGCGGCGCCCGTCAGCAAATCCAAATGTGTCGCCATGGCCCGACTGCGAGCGAGACAATGATCAAGTCCCTTGCCGCGCCCCGGCAAAGCACCCAGCACATCGCCCAAATCCAAGAGAGCTCGAGCCAGTTGGCCCAGCGCTATCTGTACCCCGGGATTCGCCTCTAGTTCCCGCCAGGGCGCACGACGGTCAACCCCACCGAGGGCATCTCTGATCTCGCGCGCCAGAGGCGGCAGTTGTTGCGTCAGTAACTGCACCTCTGAGGCGTCGCCAGCCTCGCGAGCATATTCGTTAATGATGTCGCGAGCCAGGTCGATGATTTGGCGACTACTGATGCTCAGGCCAAAAAAGTTCGCGGCAATATCAGGCAGCTGATGAGCCTCATCTACGATGATGCAATCCGCCTCCGGCAATACCTCGCCAAACCCTCCTTCTCGCAATGCCATATCTGCACATAATAGATGATGATTAATCACAACCAATTCGGCTTCCTGCGCATGCCGCCGCGCATCGACCAGATGACAACCCGCCAAGGCAGGACATTCCTGGCCCAAACAATTGTCTGCGGTAGAGGTGACTATTGGCCAAACAGGCGCATCATCAGGAAGCATCAACTCGGAAATGTCGCCACAACGGGTCACACTGGACCAATCTCGCACCCGAGGCAAATCGCGCCGAACCGCTGGATGCTGCATCATCGGATCAGCGATGGCAAGATCGAGTCGATGTCGGCATAGGTAGTTGGCACGACCCTTAAGCAATGCAACACGCACCGGCTGGCCCATAGCCTCACGAATCAGCGGGATATCGCGATGGAACAACTGGTCCTGAAGATGACGCGTACCGGTTGAAACGATGACCTTACGGCCACTAGAAAGTGCCGGCACCAGATAGGCAAAAGTCTTGCCAGTACCGGTACCGGCCTCGCAAATCAGTGTGCCCTCTCTTTGCAATGTCCGGGCAACAGCCGCTGCCATGGCCTGCTGCTGCGGGCGAACGCTAAATCCATCAAGGTACTCGGAAAGCCGCCCGCCAGCACCGAGGATTTGTTCAATATTCGCGGCCTCCCAGCTACCGGTCATTGGTTCAGCCGCCGTCCGCCAGACGCTCAGCCTCGAGTGCACCCTGCAGGTCGCCGGACTGACGCCGGACCGTGGCAATCAGATCCCAATTATTCTTTTTTAGTTTGGCCTGATCGCCGGCTAGAGCGTTGGAACGAGCAGCCAGGTTTCCTGCCTGCGAGCCGAGTCCCTGCTCCAATCTCACCCGGGCCAGGCGATTCCACAAATAAGCCTCTTGCGGTTGAATGCGTAACGCGCGCTCTAAGGTCGCAGCGGCGCCAGCATAGTCGCCAGTCTGCCGCTGCTGCTCGGCGCGACCGGCCAAGGAACTGACTGCAGGTGGCATACCCCCAGGGGCCAGCGAAGGCGCGCTCGGAGCCGCAGTCACCTCAGGAGCCGGCGGTGCAACGGAGGCTGGCGGTGGCGGCTTGGCGACCGGTTGCGAGGGTTGCTCTGAACTTGCGGGCTGGGGTTGCTGCGCCACCGCCGGCTGCTGCTTGGCCGCGGCTACGGGCTCATCAGGCGCAACAGGCGGTGTCGGCCGCGCTGCCTGAACAGGCGAACTGACCCTTTCCTGCGTCTCAGCGGTCTTTGATGGCGTCGATTGCGCTGACTTCGATTGCGGTGCTGATACCGCAGGCTGTGCTACGGGCTTGGATTCAGCGGGCTTGGATTCAGGTTTCGGCTGCGGCTCGGCAATCGACTCCGGTGGAGTATACGCATACACCTTCGTTGGCTGCGGTTTGACGGGTTTCGGCGCAGCTGCTGGCTGCTGAGGTACAGACTCGGCGACCGGTGTCGATGCAATCGGCTGAGCGGGTTTACTCGACTCAACAATCGGTGCCGGCGGCTCTTCGCGCTGAGGAAGAGCGCAGGATGTGATGGTCACGACGAGCAGCATGAATGCGAGTGATCTATACATGATCTAATTGCCGTAGAAATCGCTCATAAAAGGACTGACAGGACGCTTCTTCGGTGCGGGCTCGCTCGTCCGCGGCTTGGGCTGAGGATCAGATCGGAGCTCGCCCTGGGCGATCACCGGCACAGGCTGCGCCGGTTGCGCACGGGTCGCCACCGGACGACGACGCTCGCCACCACCGCCGCCACCACCACCGCAGGCACCAACATAGCCACGACTGAACGGAACCCCTGAGCGACCGCAGGCGCTGACAACAACCACGCTGTCCGGGGGAATCTGATTTAGCGGCTGGGCGTCGACCTGGGCCATGATGTCACCCCAGAGGCGCAGCGCGCCAGTCGCACCAGATAACCGAGTCGGCTGGTTGTCATCGCGTCCAATCCATACAACAACCACCTTGTCGCCACCGAAACCGGCAAACCAGCTATCGCGCATATCATTCGTTGTGCCGGTCTTGCCAGCTACAATCAACGCCGATGGCAAGCGTTTGTTCAGCCAGGTTGCGGTGCCCTGTTCCACCACGCGCCGCATGGCCCATTGTGTCAGATAGGCTGCATCATCCGAAACCGCCGGCTCGATCTCCAGCGGATAACGGTTCAGCGGCCTGCCAGAGGCATTCAACACCTCACGAATTGTTCGCAATGGTGCCCTAAAGCCACCAGCAGCGATGGTTTGGTACACCTGCGCCACCTCAATGGGCGGCAGCGACACGGAGCCAAGCAGCATCGCCGGAACTGCGTCGATTTTGCGTACGGCGCCAAGGTCGTGCAACATTTGCGCCACGCGATCAACCCCGAGCGCGAGGCCAAGATTGACCGTAGCCAGGTTATATGACTTGGCCAGGGCGCGGTACAGCGGCACGTTGCCATGTACTCTATGGTCATAGTTCTTAGGCTGCCACAACTGACCACCTGCGCGCAGCGACACCGGCTTGTCAGCAAGCGGTGTCAACAGCGAGTAACGCCTGGGTTGGGACAATGCCGTTAGATAGATCACCGGTTTAATCAGCGAACCAATAGGCCGCACCGCATCCAGTGCACGGTTGAACCCAGCAAAGCCTTGCTTGCGTCCACCGACCAATGCCAACACCTCGCCCTGGGCCACGGAGGTCACGACTGCCGCGGTTTCCAAAGTCCCAGCCGGCAGGCCGTACTTCTTATCGAGAGCCGGCATTCGCTCACGGACCGCCTGTTCCGTATTCTCCTGCACCAGCGGGTCAAGCGTTGTGAAGATACGCAGCCCCTCGGAGCGCAGATCCTCCTCACGATAATCGCGCCGCAACTGACGGCGCACCAGGCTAATGAACGCGGGATAATCGCTGCTTGGCTTGGCGCCACCTTCACGCAGACCTAGCGGCTGCTGCTTGGCCGCAGCAGCAGCGCTGGCGGAGATGATTTGATGGTGGGCCATCAGGTCGATGACCAGATTGCGACGCTTCAGCACCTTATCAGGATTACGGCGCGGATTGTATTCCGACGGCCCCTTTAAAATACCCACCAGCAGCGCCGTTTCCGGGATGCCTAGTTCGTCGAGATCGCGATCGAAGTAAAAGCGACTGGCAAGACCGAAGCCATGAATGCCTCGACTACCATCCTGCCCCATGTAAACTTCGTTAGCGTAGGCGGTCAGAATCTCATTCTTTTCATAATGGTAGTCCAGTAACAAAGCCATGAAGGCTTCATTGAGTTTACGCTCTAACGTACGTTCCTGGGTCAGAAAAAAATTCTTAACCAACTGCTGGGTCAGCGTGCTGGCACCCTGTACGGTGCGCCCGGCCATCAAGTTCTGGTAGGCAGCACGAGCGATACCTTTGGGATCAATACCCTGATGCTGATAGAACTTGCGATCCTCGACCGCGAGCAAGGTTTTGACCAATTGGTTCGGCAATTGCTCACGCCGCAACAGCACGCGATCTTCGTTGTGAGTCGGATAGATACTCGCAATCAGCGCTGGGTCAAGCCGCACCAGCGCGAGCGGCTCGCCACTGTCCATATCCGCCAAATCGGCAACCAGGTTATTGTCGAGAGTCAGAGTAAAGCGGCGCGCCGGCTCAGTGCCATCCCAGAAACGGAACTCGCGGCTCCGGATCTGTAAACGCTCTCCGTCCTGCTGCCAACTGCCATTGCGGTTGCTGTTCAGGCCTGCACGATAGCCCAGCCGCTCCAACTCACCAAGCAGCTGTTCGCGGGTCAGCGGCCGCCCAACGTAGAGTTCCAGAGGTCGGGCATAAACACGCGCCGGCAATGCCCAGCGCTTGCCCTCGAACTTAGCACGCACGATTTTGTCGAGATGGATTCCATAGAAGGTGATGACCATACCGACGGCGAGCAGCAGAAAAAAGGCGACACGAAATAAGAAACCCCAGAGTGTTGCGCGGCGTTTATGGCGCCTTGTGCGTTTGGGGGTGGAGCGCGATGAAGTGGGCATGCTGTCAGCAAAGTGCTTTGAGATGATTTCGGATAGATGCGACCAATCGCAACGACAGAATCCGCGGCGGACGCCATCACGACGTTTTGCTTCAGAAAGTTAATGATCTCATTGCATGCTCTTTATCACAAGTGCATCAGCTCTTGATGCCCACCCCGCGTTGCAGCAGGTAAAGACTGTACCAACTCAGCACAACAATAAAACCAATAATCAATCCGAATGCCACATACAGCGGAATATCGCTGACACCGAGCAATCCATAGCGGAAGGCATTGACCATGTAGAGTACGGGATTCGCCAGAGACAAGGTCTGCCAAAATTGCGGTAACAGCTCAATCGAGTAAAACACCCCGCCAAGATATGTCAGCGGCGTCAACACGAAAGTGGGCACGATGGAGATATCGTCAAAACTGTTTGCGTACACGGCATTAATAAAGCCACCCAGCGCAAACAAAATAGATGTCAACACAAACACCAGCAACATGATCGGATAACTGTGCACATGCAGATCCGTAAACAGCATAGCTACAGCCATAACCATCACGCCGACGATCAACCCACGCGCCACACCACCTGCCACGTAGCCAGCGAGAATGACCCAATTTGGCGCTGGCGAGACTAACAGCTCTTCGATATAACGCGAAAATTTGCTGCTATAAAAGGAAGATACGACATTACTGTAAGAATTTGTAATGACCGCCATCAGCACCAATCCGGGAACGATGAAATCCACGTAGGCGAAACCGCCCATGACCCCGATGCGCTCACCGATCAGCCGGCCGAAGATCACAAAATAGAGTGTTGTGGTAATCGCTGACGGCAGCACCGTCTGTACCCAAATGCGCGAAAAGCGGGTGACTTCCTTGTTCAGTAGGGTCGTGAAGGTGATCCAGTAACGCTGCCAACGATCGACATTCAGCCTCATGCAACCTTCCCACGGCCCTGATCGACCATATCCAAGAACAGCTTCTCGAGACGATTCTGCTTATTGCGCAGACTGATCACTTCGATGTTATTGCTTGACAAGGCATCGAATAACGCGTTGATACTCTGTTCACGGCTGATCTGAACTTCGATGGTGCTGTCGTCGATTACCTCAATGACAAAACCGCCCAGCACCGGCAGATCGACAATCCGCTGTTTGAGATTCAAGACGAAGGTCTCTGTATCCAGCCCAGCAAGCAGCGATGCGGTATCGGTAACAGCCTCGATACGACCCTGGTCGATGATCGCGATACTCCGGCACAAACTCTCGGCCTCTTCCAGATAGTGGGTAGTCAGGATGATGGTGGTACCGGCGGTGTTCAACTCACGCAGATAGGTCCACATGCTGCGACGAATCTCAATGTCAACGCCAGCGGTGGGCTCATCCAGGATCAATAGCCGCGGCCGATGCACCAGCGCACGAGCGATCATCAAGCGACGCTTCATGCCCCCGGATAATAATCGCATCTCGCTCTTGCGACGCTCCCAAAGATCCAGCTTGCGCAAAAAAAACTCGGCACGTTCGCGCGCCTCAACGCGTGGAATACCGAAATAACCGGCCTGGTTGATGACCACCTCGACAACCGGCAGGAACAAGTTAAAGTTGAACTCCTGCGGTACAACACCGAGCAATGACTTGACCTGTTCCGGCTCACGGTCGAGGTCGTGACCGAACACCTCGACGCTGCCGCCGGTCTTGTTCACCAGAGAAGTCAGGATGCCAATCAGTGTCGACTTACCAGCCCCATTCGGCCCTAATAGAGCAAAGAAATCGCCTTCTTCGACGATCAGATCGATCCCCTTCAACGCCTCATATCCGTTGCGATAGGTCTTTCTTAACTGACGTGCGACAAGGGCAGGCATGAATACGTGGGTCAAAGATGGGTTGGTCGATAGCGGCGAGCGCGCAAGCTGCCGACTGCACCTCGTGTTCGCAGGTGAACCTCGCAAGGTAACATCGCTTCAGGCGTCTCGGTGCCGCCCTGTACCGGCAGCCGCGATCCCTGCAGCCTGCTGCGCAAACCGCTCTCCAAGTAACCCCTGTAGCAGCCAGGGATCACGCGAAGCGGTAAGATAAGTAACCAGCAGTCCCGCGTAAAACAGGATGGATCCCAACAGCAGGTCAGTCAGGCTCCAAAGCCACACCAGGGCGCTGGCGGACAGACCAAGGCCGGCCCCGTATTTCAACAATAAAGGCAGCTGCACCGGCCGGCCAAGACGACGAAACACCAGCGCTGCCGCGATCATGAAGATCAACGCCTTGATACCAATTATCATGTGCAGCAGGCGGGCCAGCTCTGGCTCCCTGGCAGGCGGCGTTGCAGCGACGATTACGGCAAGAATACCCATCGCGGCAGCCAAGCTCAGCATGCTCAGCAAGATTGTACGCGCCCTGAGTGGCACCAATTGCGCTGGATCGGCAGGCACAACCGATGCGGCGGTTGACAGTTCATCGAACAAACCTCGGGCCATGGCTTCAGCTCCTGGAAGTAGTTATGTGGCGAACGGCGATTCGGCAAATAGCCAGCACATGATGAGACGGATGCTGCGCGCCCTTTACATGCCGGTGGATGCCACATGTCGCTCATCAGGCACGCGATGGACAGGCGTCGATCGCAACCTACGAATACCAAAGGACCCGAACAATCGCCGTTCAACGAACTCGGGCATCGGCGTCTGCACGCAGCTCGTCTTCGATACGGCTCGATAACTTTTTTACCCTCTGCTGCTCATGCTCAGGCGGCTGCGTTTCGAGTATGCGCAATAGGTTGTCTAGGGCGCGCTTTCGTGCGCCTTTATTGTAAAGCACCTGAGCTGAGAGCCACAGCAGTTCATTGTCGGTGGGATAACGCGCCAGCGCACGATCCAGTGTCAACTCGGCATCGCGCCAGTGACCAGCTTCGACTTGGGCCGCAACCAAAGTATGGATAACTTCCAGAGACTCCGGCCGGAGCTCCTGCGCGCGGGAAGCAAGCTCGAGAGCGCGGGCTAGATCTGTATCCAACGTATACCAGGCTAGATTATTTAGTGCCACAATGTGATTGGGCTGCAACTCAAGGGCCTTATGATACTCAGCGCGTGCTTCCTCAATAGCGCCAGCACGGACCTGATGGCCTGCCAAGCTGACCCGCACCTCGACGTCGTTCGGGTGCTGCTTCAACCAGAGTTTTTGCCGGTCGATAGCCTGGTCAAGCAAACCCGCATCCGCCTCCGCATTGGATAGTGCCAGCAAGGTGCGCCTTGTCGACAAGCGCGCATGGGCGCGCGAAAAATGCTCTATTGCTCGATGCGGCTGGTCAGTAGCCGTCAGGATCAGGCCCTTCAGCAGATCGGCAAGCGGCGGTCTATCGGGATTGGCAAGCATCGGATCTAACAGCCGTTCCGCGATCAGGAAGCGTTCGGTAGCAATGTGCAGCCGAACCAGTTCCAGAAGCGCCCACTGGTCGTTCGGATCGATGGACAGCATTTGCGTCAATGCGTCCTCCAAACTGATCTTGTCGTCCAGTCCCATCAGCACGCGCGCATACAATGCGTAGGCTTGGCGCGAGCGCGGGCGCAGTGCAATCAGCTCGCGCAACGGCTGTGTCGCCATTTGCAGTGAGCCGGACACCAGCAATGCTTGCGCCAGCAAATACAGATAATCGCCATCGCTGCGAAATCCCTCCGGTGCATCATTCTGCAGCACCGTGACCGCCCGCTGTGCGTTGCGTTGCATCTGCCGGGGCTCTTGATTACCTCGCAATAACAGACGAGCAAGCGCCATGCGCGCTTGTAACGCAAGCGGATGGGCCGCCACCGCCTGCTCCAATAAGCGAGTACCATCCTCAATGCGCTGCTGCAATAGGGCCACATGTGCCTCACCGAGCAGTGCCTGCAAGTGGTCGGTAGAATCGCTCGGAATCGCCTGGTAATAACGACTCGCGCTGTCCAAATTACCTGAAACCACCTCCAATTCCGCAAGTCGGAGATTAGCATCGGCATGCGCTGGTTCCAGCACCAAAACGGCCTCCAGGACAGCCCGACCAGCAGCCAACCGACCCGCCTCGAGCAGCATCGCACCCTTCAGAAAAAGCGCTTTGGTATCATTCGGGTAGCGGCGCACATAGTCATCCGCCCAACGCTCGGCATCATCCCAAAGGCGCTCACGAACATAGTAAGCGATCAGATATTCGTAGGTCGGCCGATAATCGGGGTGTTCGGCAAGCAGCCCGGTCAATTTCGCTACCCCACGTTGGTCGGCACCACTCAGGATCAATGCGATGGACAGGTCGAGCTGAGAGCGAGGATTATCCGGTTCGAGTGCAACCAGATCGCCCAACAGCCCGACTGCATCCGCGGCCCTGTCCCGCGCGATCAGAGTCGCCGCCAGCAGGCGTTTTGCCGTTGCATTGCTTGGCGCCGCCTTCGCCACTGGCAGCAAGAATTGTTCGGCTTCGACATAACGCTGCTGCGAAAAACGGATGGCGCCGAGCAGTAGGCGCGCCGTTATGTTGCCGGGAACCTCTCCCCATACTCGCAGCAGCCAATCTTCGGCTAGATTCTGCCGGCCCAAGGTGTAGGCCGCAACGCCGCCATAGAGCAATGTGCCAAAGTGCGAGGGTTGCAATGTATTGGCGGCCTCGAACGCGGCCAGCGCCTTCTCGGGCCTGGAGTCCAGTAGCAGCAAGCGGGCTCGCAGGTAATGCGCGGGAAACGTATCCGGTACCGCCTCCTCCACCGCACTCGCGTCTTGCCGAGCGCCATCGATCATCCCCAAATCCAGCCGCACCTCAGCGCGTAGAAAGTGCAGATGCATTTTCAAGCTGCTGTGCTGCAAAGCCTGGCCATAGAGCACTTCGGCCTCGCCGAGATTACCGGCATCACGCACAAGATCGGCCAATGCGGCCAACCCATCCACACTGTTGGGATAGACGGAAATCAGCTTTCTAAGCTGCGCCTCGGCCTGGCCGCGCTTGCCCTGCGCGAGTAAGATCCGCGCACGGCTGACACCAACCGCCTCGCTGTCCGGGGCGAGCCGCAACGCATCCTGAATCCTTAATTCCGCCAAGTCGAAGTGTTTAAGCAGTGCATGGCCTAAGGCTTGTTGCGCCAATACGGAGGCTCTGGCATCAAATGACGTTTCGGCCGGGATCTCAAGATTGAATAGCTTATCGTATTGCTCTCGAGCCAGCAGAATCTTGGCGAGCAAGGGCATGACTGACGATGGACTTGTACCCAGCACCAGCGCCCGTGTCAGGTATGACTCGGCAAAATCCAGTGACCCAAGCTCATAATAAAGTTGCCCCAGGCGCCAGCGTAGCGAGGCGTTGTCGGGATCGGCACGCAATGCCTGCATCAACAACGCTGCCGCCTGGGGTCTCTGACGTTGCTGAATCAGGGTCTCTGCACGGGAACTGAGTTGGTCAACATCTGGAGGCGCCTCGGAGCATGCGTTCAGCAACGCCACGGAGATAATGACAAAACACCAGAGCATGAGGATGCATGAGCGGCAAACACCCTGTGCCAGCCCATCTCGTGGCACATCGCTGCCAATCTTCGGCATCAATCGAGAAATATCAGACGCGTGATCCGCGTGGAGCATCAAACGACCGACCAGCGATCCGTCTCTTCGCGAAAGCCGTCCAATCGAACCGACCAACAGCAAGACCAAAAAGCCCGACGGCAACAAGCCAGATTGCGGGGGGGGCTGGAACCGCCGCCGTCGCCGTCGCCGTCGTGCGGCCTTCGATCGACACGGTATAACTTGGCGAAGTTGTCAATCGAAACATTCCGATACTATTGTAGGAATAAAGAGTCTCGGATTGCTCTATATCGATTGGTACTTGACCTGGAGTCGAAGCCCGTGCGTTAAGATCGAAGATGGTCCAAGTCGTACTATTGTTGAGGTTCAGTTCCAGCAACGCACCCGCATTGGCGGAGCCGCTACCGACATCGGCCGACAGGTCTGCAATAGCCTGCGCTTGAAAAGCAACTTCGAAATAGGTGTCGAACTGAGCGTTTGCCCGAAAGGTAAATAAATCGCTCCAAGCAGCGTTACTTTCGCCTGAAATCGCGGTATCAGCATCTGGCTCCGACAAAGAAACCTCAGACCTGAAGTCAGAACGAATGCCAGTCTGAACACCCCCCACCGCGGTATAAAATCCGCCCAATGCCAGCTCTGCACTAACAAACTGGTCGCCTGTCGGAGTCGGGGGCGATCCGCAACCAACGCCTACACAGATAGGCCCGGCTTGCAGATCGTCGGTGAGTTGTCCCGCATCGCGAAACATGTTCACATTCTCATTATCGCCAACACTTAAACGCACATCGCCGAAAATAACATCACTGCCTCCACGTATGATCGTATCCTTTCCGCCCCTCAGGACGTTGGAGGTCAGCACTTGATCAGCATCAGTATGATCACCGCTGCCATCGCTGTCGATGTACCAGATGAGGCTGGTAATATTTGCTGAGGCACTGGCCAAAGCCGCTGCGTTGGCGGAATTGACAAAACCGGATAGGATCAGGGTCGTGGCAACCAGAGCGATTAACTTAGTCATTGTAGACTCCAGAGTCAGGATTCATCGGCTTAGATCAATTATGCAGCGGATTTTGTCCCTAATATGAAGTCGCAGGGAACGATTACTGCCGATCGAAACCAACGTTGATATCGCTTTGCATCGCATCGTCCCCACAAATAGCACGCATAAAATAACAGAATACTACACAGGCACCTGACGCAACAATTTAACAAAAACGTGGCCGAGTTGAGAAATCGACAGATCCTAGGCAATATTCGAGCCAGCAATCCCAAGGTTTTGGTAAAACGAGCGATATTTTCCCAAGCCACATGGCTCTTTGGTGCAATCGCCGCTAACTGTAAAATTTTCTGACATTCCCGCATCGTCCAGATCGTAGATACATAGACTTCATCCGCGGACGACATGAGCATACTTTCCATCAATGCTTCCCCAACTCAAAGCGATAACGACCAATGCACGCTGCCCTGCGGCGGCACGTCCGGACTCTTGCCGCTGCTACGGCGATTCAACCTGCACTGCCACCGGGTGGGCCAGGGCTTGATGATTCCTGGTAGTTATTGGGGGGCGCCAGAGGCCGGGCTTGTCGGTAACAGGCTGTATATACGCAATGATACGCCACTGCATTCCGCACTGCATGAGGGTTGTCATTATATTTGCATGGACCAACCGCGCCGTGCCAATCTGCATACCGATGCCGGCGGAGACGACGCAGAGGAAAACGCGGTCTGTTATTTGCAAATCACGTTGGCCGATTTACTGCCCGGCGTCGACCGCCTCCGGCTCTGTAAAGAAATGGATGCTTGGGGCTACAGCTTCCGGTTCGGGTCAGCCCAAGCATGGTACGAGCAGGACGCCGACGATGCACTCGCCTGGTTGATCGAACATGACATTCTTCAATCGGACGGGAAGCCGACCTGGTCGCTCCGACAATAGCTACCCTCGCCTACAATACTCAAACGATTAGAATGCTTGCACCCAAGCTCTTGGGTCATGCAGCATCCGCGCCTTTACTCATCGCCGAAAAGACTATGCAATAGGAGTCACAGTGAGCCAGACCTTCGCCACCCCCCAGCAGGCCGAGGACGCATTCTACGACGCCCTCGAGGAACGCAACGATGCGCTGATGATGTGCGTTTGGGACGATTCGCCAGACATCGCGTTACTATTACCCCTGCAACCGTTTTTTCATGGCGGCCAAGTCCGCAACGCCATCCGCGAACTGCTGCGCAGCGACGTACCGCTGAACATCCAGGTACGCCATTTACACTGGGTTGAGATCGGCGACTTAGCCATCCACTATGTAGAAGAACTCACCCATGCCAGTGGACCATCAGCCGATGTACCACCACTGTTTGCAACTAATATATTCCGTCGTCGCGGCAATGGCTGGGTTATGATCTTACATCAGAATGCACCACCATCTCCGCCAGCGGGTATGTCACCGCATTGAACCTAGCGAGGGGAAAGCTACATGACAGACCAAGCAAATGGAAGATCGATCGCTTGGCCTATGCGCGTCAGACTCCAAGCCCTGGGCTGTCGGCTCAATGAAGCCGAACTCGAGACCTGGGCACGCCAGTTTCACAAGCGCGGATGTATCATTGCTGCGGATACCGAACCAGCCGACCTGCTTGTTATCAATACCTGTGCGGTCACCCAGGAAGCCGTGCGCAAATCACGCAAGTTACTACGCCGGGCACGACGCGATAATCCGCGGGCACGCCTAATCGTCAGCGGCTGCGCGGTCGCGGTAAGCGCGGAAGAACTGGGCGAAGCCGGCATTGACCTACTCGTGGCGAACGCCGATAAAGACCGGCTGGTGGAAATCGCCACACGCGAGCTATCCCTGCCGCTGATGCCAGCCACTGCAACCGCCCCCGGCGCCCACACACTATTCGCGCGCGGCCGTCAACGCGCCTTTATCAAAATTCAGGATGGCTGCCGCCACCAGTGTACCTTTTGCATCAGCACCCGCGCTCGTGGTGGGGAACGCAGTCGCCCCGTGGCGGATCTCTGCGACGAGATCAATGCGCTCGCTGACAATGGTTCAACAACAGACGCCATGCACCAGCCGGGAATTCAGGAAATCGTACTCACTGGCGTGCACATCGGCGGCTACGGCAACGACTTGGGCGACAACCTCACTGGCCTGCTGAGCGCAATCCTGCGCAACACTGAAGTTCCCCGCATCCGTCTCGGCTCCCTGGAGCCATGGGAACTGCCGGAAACCTTCTGGCGCCAATTCGAGAACCCACGTCTAATGCCGCATCTCCATCTACCTTTGCAAAGCGGGTCTGACAGTGTTCTACGGCGCATGGCCCGTCGCTGCAAGCCGGCCGAGTTCGCACGCTTGACCGATAGGGCCCGAGCGATAACCCCAGATTTCAACATTACGACCGACATCATGGTCGGATTCCCCGGCGAAACCGACCACGAATGGCAATGCACATTGCAGATGGTGGAGCGCATCGGATTCAGCCATCTACATATCTTCGCCTTCTCGCCACGCACCGGCACACGCGCCGCAAGCATGCCAGAGCAGATACCGAATGCAATCAAACGAGCGCGTTCGCGAGAACTGCATAGTCTCGGTCTGCGCATCAAGCGTAAACTACTGCAGGGACAAACTGGACGCAGATCTCCGATCTTGGTGGAGGGACTCGGCAGCGATCAGGCGGGCGCCTTTTATGCTGGCTTCACGCCCAGCTACCTACCAGTCAGAGTGCGCAGCACGGATCCGATAGGTATTAACTCTATTCTACCAGTGCGACTTGGTCAATTGACTCACGACGGCGAGGCTATCAACGCCAGCGCCGACCTATCCTGAAGCAGCGCCGCCTAAACGAACAAAGGCCTAACGCTAGAACATCCTCGTCGCGTCTGAGCCGTCGCTTCCTGACAAGCTGATATAAACCCCGAAATCATGCACCGCCGACAGCTGCCCTGACCCAATCAGCACCCTACCGCGTCGGCATGCTATTATCCGCGCCCATGCTAACCTATCCCGACATTGACCCAGTCGCCATTGCAATCGGCCCGCTCAAGGTGCATTGGTACGGGCTGATGTACTTAGTGGGCTTTGCTGCTGCCTGGATGCTCGGGCGCCGACGCGCATCGCGGCAAGACTCGCCCTGGACCGCAACGATGGTCGATGACGTTATCTTCTACTGCGTTATCGGCACCATCGTTGGTGGTCGGCTCGGCTACATGTTCTTTTATGGGTTCGACCAAATCCTGGCCAACCCGCTGAACATGCTCAAGATCTGGGAGGGAGGCATGTCCTTTCACGGCGGCCTTATCGGCGTGCTTGTTGCAATCGGGCTGTTCGCTCGCAAACAAGGGTTGCGCTTTTTCCAGGTCGCGGACTTCATCGCGCCGCTAGTTCCACCGGGATTGTTCGCTGGACGAATTGGCAACTTTATCAATGGTGAACTCTGGGGCCATGTAACCAACGTTGCCTGGGGCATGCGCCTACCCTGCGAGCGCTTCCCGAACCATTGCGCCAGCCTTCCGCTGGATGCTGCCTGGAGCCTGCCGTTACATGCATCGCAGCTCTACGAGGCCGCGCTCGAGGGCGGCCTATTGTTTCTTGTACTCTGGTGGTTTTCCAATCGTCCGAGACCCACCATGGCAGTTTCTGGTCTGTTCCTGTTGCTCTATGGCCTATTCCGCTTCGGCATTGAATTTGTCCGCCTGCCCGATGCTCATATCGGCTATCTAGCCTTGGAATGGGTCACCATGGGTCAAATACTCAGCCTACCGATGATTTTTGCTGGTATCTTGCTCCTCGGGCTTGCCTACAGCAGCCATTTTGAGCGCATCAACCCTTGATCCTTAAGCGCCACAACCGTAACTGATAAAGAGAACCAAGAAATTGTCCACTAACAAATTCTCGATTCCTGCTGAGGCGTACGATCAAAGTCGGGGACCAGTTGATAGGCCTTCTTTAATGTCGTATCGCTTGCAGATCCGCCCGTGATCCCGAGTTGGGAAACACCCATCGTTTAAGCCCGAAAGAGCAAGGATCGCCTGAGATAGAATTGAAATTTTCTTATGCGTACCCTGAACGCGAGTAAAACCGAATAGAATGGCTAAGAAAGTAAAGCGACGCGCAAACCGGAGTAACCATAAAACAGTCAAACTCTCGGCCAAGGCGCGCGAGCAGAAAGCCAACGAGGATCTGGATGCTGGCCGGTATCGAGACGCGATCACAGGCTTCAAGGAGCTGCTGAAACAGGAACCGCGGCCGGACTGGCGAAAAGCCCTCGGCGATGCCTATGCTGGACGCGCGCGAGAACTCGCCGCCAAAGAAATGCTGAAGGAGGCACTGGTGATGTGGAACAACCGTGCATCTCTTGGCCTTGATGAAAGCATGCACCCGGACCATGCCGCCCTGCTGATGCGCATCGGCGAGGCGGATCTTGTGCTTACTTTATTTGCTGACGGCGATGCGCTTGCCAGCGCAGACCGGGAACAGCTGCGCCCACTGCTCGCCGCTCAAGCCATCGCGGGCAACGACCGAATCGAATCGACGCTCGCTGACGATGATCCGATTCTGCGCCATTTAAATGCCGCCCGCACCGCCCTTACGGCCTACTGTTCCGGTGACGACGAGACTTTGAAAGCGGCACTCGCGGAAATCCCGTTTCGATCTCCCTATCGCGATTGGGTGCAACTTCTCAAAGCCCTGCAACAGATAGCGGATCGGCCGAAAGAAGCCAGCGCCACGCTGGCACGCATCGGTGACGATTCAGCATTTGCACCGCTGCGGCGGGCAGCAGAAATGGCACTGCTTCCGGATGACGCCTTTTTGGAAGCCATCACCAAGGCCGGCGAGCAAACGCTGCATTTTGCCTGCGCCATACGCGGCTGGCCTCCGGAGCGCATCAGTCTACATCAGGAACTCAATCAGGCGGACGCCGAAAAAAAACCACGCGTATTACTCCGCCTGCTCCAGCGACACCGCACGGAGTTGGGCAAAGACTGGGTACGCCGGCAGGTGCTGCGACTGCTAGCTGCGGATTTCCCGCGGCGGCTGGATTGGCTTAGAGCCGAGGGCATCGACGCTCTCAAGCCGGAGGAACTCTATCTGGTTCATGCTTGGGCAGCCGAGAAAGAAGGCGACCCCTGGGAGCAAATGGATCAATGGAACAGGATAGCAAAGCATCTCATCGCCAGTGCCGAGGCGAATGCGAATGACCCCCTGCACCCGATCCGCATCGCCACCGCGTTGCGCGCCACCGAAATGAATGGCAATCTGTTGCAGAAATTAAATCCTTCCGATGATCCGGAAGACCTCGACCGAGCGCTGGCCGCGCAGTTGCAGCAGAGCCTGGAGTACGATCCGGACCACCGCGATACCTATTTGAATTTAATCAGCTATTACCGACGTGGCAAGCGATTCAAAGAGGTGCGACGGTTGCTGACGGCAGCTTCGTTACGCTGGCCAAAGGATATGCAAATTCTTGGTGCAGCGCTGGACACCGCACTCGACACTGGCGCGTTCAAAAAGGCGGCTGGCATCGCCAGGCAGATGCTTGACATCGACACGATCAATACCTCAGTGCGCGAACGACTGGTAGACGCACACATCGCACACGGACGCAAACAAGTCAAACAGGGGCGCTCCGACCTGGCCCGCAAGGAACTTGCCAGTGCCGCGGATTGGGCGCGCGGCGGCCATGCTCAGGAGCAAATCGACCTGATCTCTGGACTGATCACATTACTTGAAGATGACAGCAAGGGCGCCTCAGAATTGTCCAACACCCTGGCACGCATCGGCGGCGGGCTGACTGGTCGCATTGCGCTGGCACTGGCCGCCGACGGGCTCGGAATCACACAGACCAAATTGCAGGCACAGGCGAAATTGACAAAACCGTCGTGCCTCGGACGCGACGACTTGGTCGCGGCGCTGAGCCGGCTGCGTACCGATATCGAGCATGTTGGCAACAAATCGAAAAACCTGATCAATTGGCTGGACGGCGCATTCAGCAATGTGGTCTGGGCGCAGTTGGAGCGAGCAGAGATGGAAGCCGCCTGCGATACCTTGCGCCGCTATGGCCTGCACAAATCGCGCAAGAGCGCGGCCAAGACGGCATTGAAACGCTGGAAAGGCGAGCCGATCTTCGAATTGCATTTGTTCGAGGCCTCCTATCCAAACGGCTTCGAAGGTCCAAACCGCAAACCAATCTCCGTGCTGGAAAATGCTTTGTCACGGGCACACCAGGAGGGCGACACTCGCACCGCGATACGCATCCAACAGGCCCTGGAAAAAGCGCATCCCTTCGGTGGCTTCCCGCCGCGGGGATTCCCCTCGCCCTCGTCAATATTTCCAGATGATCCGCTGGATGAGGACGACATCTTCGACCTATTATCCGGCGAGATGGACGACGAGATGGACGAATTGCATCACATCGAGGAATTGATTCGTCTTATTGGCATCGAAAGGGCAGCCGAAATGCTCGGCGTGCCTGCGGAAATACGACGAGAGCTGAAGCGAATCAAACGCCAGCATGGAGAAAATGCGGCAACCCAGATATTACTTGCTTTCCTCGCAGTAAACTTATCGGACTTTGACGACAATGACGGCAACTTACCCCTGCCGAACAAACCACGGCGGAACGCCTCCCGATCTGGACGCGGCAAGCCGAAGCGCACCAAGGGAAGCGATCATGATAACGATGATGCACCCGATCATATGAGCCTATTCTGATGCGCGATCCCTATCTGATCCTAGGCGTCGACGAGGATACTGACGATGCCGGCATTGAGACTGCCTACCTGCAAGGAATCAAGTACTGCCCGCCGGAGCGCGATGCCGAGCGTTTCGGAGCCTTGCGCAGTGCCTTCGAAACTCTACGCACAAGCCGTAAACGCATCGCCTACCAGATGTGCAACAGCTCACTACCGCAAGCCGCGGATATTCTCGATAAGGCAGCCCCAATAGGTCCGCCCGACCGTCCGGATATTGCCGCTATCAGTGCGCTGCTGCGTGGAGAACGCTAATGGACGAGGCCGCCAAGGAACAACTGATGGCGCGCTTCCGCGCCTATCTGGATGCGACTGACGATCTAGGTGCCCTGGATTCCGAGCGGGACGCGTACGAGTATGATGATGACGATGCACAAGCGGCACCGGATTTGTTCTCACTACTCACGGAAATTATTACGCTGAAGAACGAGGTCAAACTCGAATCGCGCCTGGTAAAGACCGCGCTGGACGAATTCCGAGATCTGTTCGACAGCTTGCGCGACGCCAACACCAGCCTTGCCGAGCAGCAACAGCAACGCCTGCAGCAGGAGCAGGCGGCGGTTCAGCGAAAGCAGGAGAAACTGATTCTGGAGCTGCTCGACCTGCGCGACCGAATGCAGGCCGGCCAGGAACAGTGTCAACGTTTTCGCCCGGGCTGGTTCAGCCGGCGCCGCTCTACCGAGTTCGTGACCTCCATGAGCGAAGGCATGGCGATGAATCTGCGCCGGCTCGACGAACTCCTTTCACGCCGTGGTGTACGTCCGTTTTCGGTGTTGCAACAGAACTTCGATCCACACCGCATGCACGCTGCCGAGGTAACCAATGATCCAGAACTTGCCGTTGGTGTCGTAGTCGCCGAACTACGCAAAGGCTTTTTGTTCAATGGTGAACTCCTGCGCTTAGCCGAGGTCGTCGTCAACCGCCCCGATCAAGCAGCACCTGAAACCGAAACACTGATCAGTTCAAATAAATAACCACGGTAATCGAATCATGAGTGAGATCATCATCGGCATCGACCTCGGCACCACCAACTCGGAAGTGGCTGTGGTGAGAGACGGGCAAGCGCATGTAATCGCGATTGACGGAGCCAACATCCTGCCATCGATGGTCGGGATCAGCGACGACGGCCATCTGCTCGTTGGCAATGCCGCCCGTAACCAATACACCCTCTACCCAGAGCGCACCGTGCGCTCGGTAAAACGGCGCATGGGCGAAGACACGCGCTTGGAAATGGGCGATAAGTCCTACACACCGCAGGAAATCTCGGCGCTGATTCTACGCCGGCTGAAGGAGGCCGCCGAGACTCACCTGGGCGAATCCATTGCCAAGGCAGTAATTACGGTGCCGGCCTACTTCTCCGACGCCCAACGTCAGGCGACACGTGATGCCGGCGAGCTAGCAGGACTCGAGGTGGTGCGTATCATCAACGAACCGACCGCCGCCGCGCTGGCCTATGAAGCCGAAAATCAAGAGGCGAAAAACATTCTCGTCTATGACCTTGGCGGTGGAACCTTCGATGTGTCCGTCGTACGCATGAACCAGGGTGTCACCGAGGTACTCGCCAGCCACGGTAACAATCATCTTGGCGGAGACGACTTCGATGCCAAACTGGTGGAGCATGTTCTTGCGCATTTGCGCGATACCGCTGACGTCGATCCAAGTGACAACCATGCCGCCATGGCGCGTATCATCCGCGCTTGCGAAACCGCCAAGATTGCCCTCAGCGACGCCCCGTTTGCCCGTATCGAAGAGGAATATCTACTGGAGCAGGATGGCAAACCGGTCAATCTATCGCTGGAACTCGAGCGCGTCCAATACGAGGAAATGATCGCCGGTTACATCGACGAAACGCTGGAGGCTGTACACACCACTTTAAAAGGCGCAGAGATGGCAGTATCGGATATCTCCGAGGTGCTGCTGGTCGGCGGAGCCACCCGCACACCGACAATCCAACAGCGCCTGGAAAAAACCATGGGTATGCAGCCACGCTCCGACGTCGATCCGGACCTCTGCGTCGCCGTCGGCGCCGCGATTCAGGCCGCGGTCATCGCTGGAGATCAGGTCTCCTCGGTGTTGGTGGACATCACCCCATACACTTTCGGTACCAGCGCTATCGGCGAACTCAATGGCGAATATTATCCTTATAAATACGTCCCGGTAATCCGTAAGAACACCCCCATTCCAGTGACTAAGAGCGAGGCCTTCGCAACCGTCCAAGACGGTCAGTCAGCCATTGATGTGCATGTCTATCAGGGCGAAGATCCAGATGCCCTGAACAACACCGAGCTTGGCTCCTTCCATATCGAGGGCCTGAGCGATGTTCCTGCCGGCAACATCATTGTCATGCGCTTTGCATTGGATCTCAACGGCATACTGAATGTCAGCGCCCAGGAAAAGCGCACTGGACTCGAGAAACAGATTACCATCGACAACGCCACCGCACGCTTCGAGAAACAAGAGTTCGATGCCGCCCGCGACCGTATTTCGGCTTTGATGGGCGACACGAGCGGTGCAGAGTCGCACAGCGATGACGAGACGAACGAGCGACGTGAAGCCGTACAGGCCCGCGCGCTGATCGAAAAGGCCGAGAAACTGATGGAAACCGCTAATCCGGACGACAAAGAGGACCTAGTAAACCTGATCGAAACATTACAGGATAGTCTCGCCAACAACGATATTCAGACCATGGAACGAGCCGTTGCGGAACTCTCGGACGTCGTCTACTACCTGGAGTCCTGATGCAGCGCTGCCCCAACTGCAATGCCCGCACAAGCGGCAACGACAGTTGCCGCCGCTGCGGGATGGATCTAAGCCTATTACTCAAGACCGAGGATGCAGCCGAGCGGTTGACCCGACAAGCGCTTAGGCAACTGGCCAATGAGCAAACCGCCGCCGCCAAGAAGACGCTGCTACGCGCTCGCTCACTCCATCAACGCCCACTCGCGGAACATCTTCTCGGCTTCATCCGCTATGAAGAAGCCCAAACCCGCGCCATGCTGGCCCGAAGGCATCGAATTGTCGATACAAATCCATGGGATTGACCACATGGGGAAATCGGCCCGATGGTTCCGGTTGCGCACGGCGCGGCCGCACCCCATTTGCAGGTACGATAGGGCAGTATTAGATACAGCTGGAATTCCCAATTCCACCACCCCGGCTTGATTGTTTGGATTTATCGGAGATAACGATGCGTTCCAATTCCTTATTCTTTGCTTTACCCATTGCGCTGACCGCGTCGCTATTCGCGGGTTCGGTGTCTGCCGATTGGTCTATGGACCCAGCGCGCTCGCACCTCGCCTTCGTATCGATCAAGGCGAAAGATATAGGTGAGGTAAACACCTTCACCAAAATGACAGGGATGATCACGGACGATGGTCAGGTGCAGGTGGCGATGATGCTCGACAGCGTCGACACATTGATACCCATCCGTAATGAGCGCATGCGCGAATTCCTTTTCAGGACCGCAGACTATAAAGAAGCGACCTTGACGGCGAAAGTCGATCCTGAATGGATCGAATCCATAAAGCCGGGGGAAATATCGGAGATTACAGCGGAGGGCACCCTGGCATTACACGGCACAACTCAACCGATGATCCTCAGCATGCAGGCAGCCATGGTAAATGAGGATACCATCATGGTGGCAAGTACCAAGCCACTCATCATCGACGCGGCTAAGTTCGGCATGAGCGAAGGGGTTGAGAAATTAAGAGAAATTGCAGGGTTGAGCGAGATCAGCAATGCTGTACCCGTAACCTTTGTAATAACCTTCGTGGATATTATGAATTCACCTGAAATAAGCCAATCAGTTAACTCCCCAGAATAATCATTCTCCCACGAATTATCTTTTCCTTCCTTCCCCGCAGAAGGAAAAATTCATCCAATACGATCGAGTGCTACCAAATCTATGGTTTGCACTCGATTCTAGTCATGAGTTTTGAAGTATTATCCATATGCCATTGTTTGAGCAATCCATCGCTCGGGTACCATCTATGTGAGCCTGGAGAATGATTTAGCTTCTTCTAAAACTCTTTGATCAGGGTAGACTGACCTGTCATTGGAGCTGTATCAACATGAGCGCAGGGTTCATTCCATGGCCATGCAATTACGGCTAAGACACCAGCGCACGTACCAAGTCGTGAGCGCACCCACCAATGTGAAACAGAGTGCGGTTAATGCCAATCGCTGATGATAGTCCAGCTCAGTCAATGACAATGTGCTCCAGGTCGGGAAGGCAACCAGTCCGGCCAACGTAGGAATCAGCAAGTAGGGCCAAACTCGATTGGTAGTACCTCGGAATGATCTTGATTTCATATGTTGTCCTCCAGTTAGGTGGTGGTAATATAGCGGCAACGCAATGGATGCACAAGTACGATATGGACAAAAACCGTTCGCTATATCATCCTATCTTAGGACGCCCTCCGCTTCGACCCCGAGTTCAAACTGACGCTTTCAAACTGGCAAGCAGGCTGATCACTCTTTCTTAGCGATGTCACCGCGCAATCGGTGAAATAACGCCACAACGATCTCGATTTGGATAATAGGATTAATCCGCATCCGCCGCCCAGAAGCGTAGAGCATTCCGCATTCCGGTTCGTTCTAGCTGTTGTCGGTCGATACCGCGGTGCGCCATGGCTTTCAGCATCTGATCGATCTGGCGCTCGGCACGCTGCCAATCGTCACGTTCGAAACCGGGAGCAAAACCGCGCCTCTCGGCTAAATAATAGGCCGCGACAGCGACCATCCGCTCGCGCTCGGCGCGGCTCGGGGAGAACGCGGTATCATCCGGGTTTGTCATAGTTACATTTAAGAATGTGGCGTTGCAGTACAAGCCTAGAACAGAAGCCAAAGTGGCGCTTTAATATGCCAAGTTGCCGGCGCACACCAAGATGCTCGGCAAGCAGGCATTGATAAGGAATCAAACCAGACCAGACCAGCACGATAAGACATCAGAAAGATGAAGCTCGAATGCCCTCCGGGTTATTATGCGCGGGTTACCGACATTCCAACCGCCTGGCCTGACCTGTTGTTGTATAGTCCGCGCAAGTCGCCAACGCCCAGCCGCGATGACCACCCAACCCCGATTATTCCCGGAGGATCAGACCCTATGACCGACCCGCAGCCGTCGATATCGGAGCGGCTCCGACCCGTTCTCAAAGCCTTGGTCAAAACCCTAGTCTTTATCGGACACGCTCTTGGCGTTATCGCCCGTAAGACCTGGATTGTACTCAAACGCTCGCCCATCGCTACCTACAGCTTCATTCGCGGCCTGGCGGACCCGAATTATGCGCGCATGCTGACCGAGCTCTATATCGCCAGATCCTCCTCGGCACCGGCTTTACACGAAGAGTTGCCAAAACCGCAAACACCGACGCAGCCTGCAGCAAAGCTGCAGGAAGCACCTCCGGACTCCGCGTTAGTATTACTTGGACTGCTGCAAAATGAAGGCCGATTCGTAGACTTTCTACAAGAAGACATCAGCAACTATTCCGATGCTGAAATCGGCACTGCCGCGCGCGTCGTGCACCAGGGTTGTCAGCGGGTAATGGGAGAGTACCTGAGCATAGTGCCAGTACGCGATGAATCCGAGGGCAGCCAAATCACATTAAGCCAGGGCTTCGACCCAGCCCAGGTCCGGCCCACCGGCAACGTCATTGGTGATCCGCCGTTCACCGGGGCACTAGTACATCGGGGCTGGCGCGCCGTCGACGTACGCCTGCCCAAGATCGCAAGCAGCAGAGACGTGCGTATCTTGGCCGCCGCGGAGGTGGAGCTATGAGCGAATCGCGTTTTTCGATCGGTATCGATCTTGGTACCACCCATACCGCGCTGTCCTTCGTTGAGATCGCCAAATGCGAAGGCGAGGAGGTGGAACAGCAGATGATGGGCATTCCACAGCTGATTGATCCCGGCTCCATCGAGCAACGCCCGATGCTGCCATCATTCATCTACCTGCCGCATCCAAACGAACTCAAGGCCGGAGACCTGAGCCTTCCCTGGCCCAGCGAGCCCGGCCGGGTGCTCGGCGAGCTGGCGCGCAAGCAAGGCGCGAGCACGCCGATCCGGCTGGTTTCCAGCGCCAAGAGTTGGTTATGTCATCCGGACGTAGACCGTAAGGAACCCATCTTACCTCCGGAGGTACCGGAGGAGATCCCGCAACTCTCGCCGTTTGACGCCAGCATCGCCTATCTGACGCATCTGCGCGAAGCCTGGAATGGCTTGCATGGCCACGATCCCCTCAGTGATCAGGAGGTCACCGTCACTGTGCCCGCCTCGTTTGATCCGGCCGCCCGCGAGCTAACTGCCGAGGCAGCACGGGCGATCGGCATCGAACATCTGGTACTGCTGGAAGAGCCCCAAGCCGCCTTGTACAGCTGGGTCAATGACAGCAAGGGCCGCTGGCGCCACGAGGTCAAGGTCGGCGATATCATCCTGGTTGTCGATGTTGGCGGTGGCACCACCGACTTGTCGCTGATTGCGGTCACCGAACAAGATGGTGCGCTCGAATTGACCCGTGTCGCGGTCGGCGAGCACATTCTGCTCGGCGGCGACAACATGGACCTGACCCTTGCGCACTTGGTCAAGAAAAAGCTCAAAACCAACGGTGTTGAGCTGGATCGCTGGCAGCTTCAGGCATTAACGCACGGCTGTCGGCAGGCCAAGGAAACCTTACTAGCCGATGCGACGCGTGACGCGGTACCCCTGGTGGTTCCGAGCCGCGGGGCCAAGCTCATCGGCGGCAGCATCCGTACTGAGCTGACCCGTACCGAGGTTGAAACAACCTTGATCGACGGCTTCTTCCCCGAGGTGCGGGTCTCTGATCTCCCGGCAGAGCGAGCTCGCGGCGCGTTGACCAAAGTCGGCCTGCCATTTGCCCAGGATCCGGCCGTAACCCGCCATTTGGCCGCGTTTCTTACCAAGCAGGCCGGCGCCACCGCGGACCTTGAAGGTTTTGTAGAGCACGCCCACTGGGCCACTTTCCTGCACCCCACCGCGGTGCTGTTCAACGGTGGCGTGTTCAATGCCCAGGCATTGCGCGAGCGGGTGCTGAGTGTGATGAATCAATGGCTCGCGATGGAAGATGCGCCACCCGCACGCCTGCTGGAAGCGCAAGACCTGGATCTGGCCGTGGCCCGTGGCGCCGCCTTCTATTCCTACGTGCGCAAGCATGGCGGCATTCGCATTCGCGGCGGCACATCCCACTCGTACTATGTCGGCGTCGAACCCAGTATGCCCGCCATCCCCGGCATAGAGCCGGAACTGCATGCCCTGTGCGTCGTACCCTTCGGCCTGGAAGAAGGCTCAGAACCAGTCAGCGCACCACAGGAATTCGGTCTGGTGGTTGGCGAGCCGGTACGATTCCGCTTTTTTGGCTCGAGCGTGCGCCGCGACGATTTGGTCGGCGAACTGCTCGAGGAGTGGTCCAACGACGAAATGGAGGAGATGGAAGAGATCCAAACCAACCTGCCTGCTGAAGGACGCAAAAAGGGCGAAGTGGTACCAGTACGCCTGCAGGCATCGGTATCCGAGGTCGGCACCCTGGAATTAACCGCCATTCCGCTTACCGGAAAACAACAGCAGTGGAAAGTGTCGTTCAATACCCGGGGAACCAAGAGCGATCCAGAATGATTATGAAAGTAATGATCGCGGTATAGGCGTGCCGGCCTTGTTCATTTCATGCATCTACCACCGCGTATTCTCGCACTGATCATCATTTCAATTGCCACCGTTATCGGCTGGTGGTGGCTGTCGCGACCGAAACCAGTATCAGTGCGCGTGGAACCAGTGCAGCGCGGGCCGGTAGAGGAAGTGATTGCCAATACCCGCGCTGGCACCGTGATGGCATGCCGTCGCGCCCGGCTCGCGCCCGGTATCGGCGGACAGATCGAACTATTGGCGGTACACGAGGGAGACCGGGTCGAAAGCGGACAATTGCTGCTGGAATTATGGAACCTGGATCGCAAGGCGCAAGTCACCCTGGCCGAACGCGAGGCCGAGGCCGGCAACGCACGCGCCCGCGCAGCTTGCCTGAACGCTGACCAGGCCGAGCGCGAGGCGGATCGTCAGGTCAAACTCAAGGCACGGCAGATGGCATCTGAAGAAGCCGTCGACCGTGCCATTACCGCGGCCCATGCCGGGCGCGCCGACTGCGAAGCCGCGCGCGCCACCGCCCGAGTTGGCAGCGCCCGCCTCGGCGTCGCACGAGCCGAGTTGGAACGTACCCGGCTTAAAGCGCCGTTTGCCGGCGTCATCGCCGAGATTTCCGGCGAACTGAACGAATATGTCACCCCATCGCCGCCCGGCATTCCAACGCCACCGGCAGTGGACCTGATCGACGACGCCTGTTTCTATATCTCAGCACCAATCGACGAAGTCGACGCCGCAAAGATCCGGCTCGGACTCGACGCACGGGTCGGCCTGGATGCCTTCGGCGAACGGCTGTTCGCCGGCACGGTGCGACGCATCGCGCCCTATGTACTCGACCAGGAGAAGCAGGCACGCACCGTCGAAGTAGAAGTGGTCATCGCCGAACAGCCTGCCGATGCGCCGCTGCTGGCCGGATACAGCGCCGATGTGGAAATCGTCGTCGAGCGCCGCGAAGATACCTTGCACCTACCAACCGCGGCAATCCGCCCCGACCTGCCTGCCAGCGTGTTGGTGATGGAAATGGCCCCGGATACAAACAGCGGGCTGCTGGCCAAACGCCGGATCGAGATCGGGCTAGCCAATTGGGAACGCACCGAAGTGACTGACGGTCTCACTGAAGGCGACCTGGTGGTGCTCTCGCTGGACCGCAACGGCGTCGAGGCAGGCAAAACCGCCGTCATCGACCAGGACAACTCTCGTTGATCGAGCTGACCGGCATTGAACGCACCTTTCAGGTTGGCGAAGAGACCGTGCACGCGTTGCGCGGTATCGATCTGAAATTGGCCAGCGGCGAGTATGCCGCCATCATGGGACCATCCGGTTCCGGCAAGAGCACATTACTCAACCTGCTTGGTCTGCTCGATCGACCCGACGCCGGTCAATACAGGCTTGACGGCCTTGAAACCACAAACCTACCCGAGGAACAGCGCGCACGCCTGCGTCGCGAGCGTATCGGCTTCGTTTTCCAAGCCTTTCATCTGATCCCGCGCCTGACCGCATTCGAGAACATCGAGCTGCCGTTAATACTGGCCGGTATCGCCCCGCGCGGACGCCGAGAGCGCGTCGCTCACATGCTCGCTGCGGTCGGTCTGACAACACGCTCCGGGCATCGCCCAGATCAGCTCTCCGGCGGTCAGCGTCAGCGCGTCGCCATCGCCCGCGCAACGGTCATGGAGCCCCGCCTGATTTTGGCCGACGAGCCGACCGGCAACCTGGATCGCAGCTCCGGCGAAGAGGTGATCGCGACACTGGAGGCCCTTAATCAAAAGGGCTTGACGCTGATCATCGTCACCCACGATCCGACCATCGGCGAGCGTGCGTGCCAATGCATACGGATGGAAGATGGGGCGGTGCTGGCCAGGGATGAAGTACAGCCTTCCAGAAAAAGAGCTTCGAGCCACGTAACCCCAACTCGTTGATTTTAATCGATTATTTTGGGTGTGCATGCCAGAGTCATTTTCTGAAGATCTATTGATATGATACCAGGCTGGTTTCTGAAGACCCATGCGTATCACGCGGCGTACTTCGGCGAAACAAAGCAACCCCTCAGTGCGAACACCGAAATGCTTGCATGCGCACGGACGCTGGCCAGACATCGAGAGAGCACCAGGCTCGGCCATACGCCCGCGGCTACTCGGTGCCAGAATCATCCCCTTTTTCTGACAGGCCAAGACGCCTGAGAATCTGGCGCTGATGCCACACCAGGCATGACCGCAGCAGTCCCATGAGGCGGCGGGTGTTTATCGGGGGGCTACCGAGGTCTTCCAAGGCCTCGTAGCAAGACTTCGCTGGCCGACTTACTCGCGGATCACCCACCATGGGCGACCGAAACCAGCATCACGCACATAGCTCGCATTAACGCAACCTTGGCAGGCGCCGCCCAATATCATAGTATTCGGCACTGATCAGCTAAGCACGCCAAAACAATAAAAAGCGAACGATAAGAAGCGCGGAATTTGTCTACTTAGCACGTACCTTGGAACGCTGCTGGGGATATCTTACATATGACGATCATGTTTGGGAAAACATTCGCCGTAGGTTCAGGTAATCTACCCGGATTGCCATCACCAGAGCACTTCCAGAGTATTTAGAGTAATCTGAACCCTTATGTTCAGCGTTCCCCGCATGTTCAGCAGCCCTAGTGCTTTGCTGCGGAAGTCGCGAGACCATTTGCAGTCGTTGTCATTGTCGTCATCGATACCCCACGATGAGCGATTACGACAACGACAAACAGCAGCAACGGTAGCGGGACATCCGCACCGCTGTACTAGGTTCAGATACTGTTCTCGAGATCATCACCAAAGTGATCACGATGTTAATCATGTGCATCAGGACGTCAGCGACAGTATCAATACACTGGCTGAGGCGATTGCCGGAGAGAAACAGACCAACTGGCGCTAGATTCTCGTTCGCCTTCGCGAAGCGGTAATCCGCCCATGGTTGCTCTATGGGTGGGTGCCGCAACGTCGATGCCGGACGAAAAGACAAACCAGGGGGTCTGTTTCTGCACAGAAATCGCCTGAATGCAAGACACCGTGGGACATGGGACCAGGTTGCACCGACGCCGAATTAGCGAAGACCAGCAAAAATCATAAAACCATCAATAACAAACCATCGGTAAATGAGTGCGCCCCTAGATGCGCTATTCCGGCGCCGGCTGCATCGGAGAAGAGAAGGTCGTTGCAATCCGGACCGACTCGGCAGCTCGCCAACAGGATATCGCGAATTGGCCGCGCGCTTGACAGATGCTTGGAACAGCGATGCCCCCGGTGTCCATATTCCAGCATAGCGGAGCCTTTATCCGTCCGCCAATACACAATACCTTCGCCAAAAATTAGCGCCAAAAATTAGGTGGGCGACAGCCCGAGGTGATAGGTTATCCAGTTACTAATCCGAAGACCTATTCCCTCAGGAGGCTATCGCCCATGCCCGACATTATGCTGATCTTGAGCTGCTTAAGCCAGAGCGTAGATAAGACGAGCCTTGGCCGTTTGGGTTGCGTTGTGGAAGGGCTGTTGGCGATGACGGGGCGGGTAACGATGCGGGGGCTATCGCGCTGGACCGAGCGCGGGGGAAGCTATCGGACGCTGCAGCGGTTGTTCAACACCACGCTCAGTTGGGGCCAAGTGCATTGGCTGGTAATTCGCCAGCACCTGCTGGGCGACGAAACGCAATGGTTGCTGGCGGGCGATGAAGTGGTGGTGAGCAAATCGGGCAAGAAGACCCACGGTCTGGATCGTTTTTTCTCCTCGGTGGTTGGCAAGACGATCCCGGGGTTGTGTTTTCTGAGCCTGTCGTTGATTAGCGTGCAACGGCGCTGTTCGTACCCATTGCGCCTGGAGCCGATTCTCAAAGAGACGGCCGCGAGCTGCCCGAAAGCGTCCAAAGCGGGTCGGGGTAAGGACCGAGGGCGGCCGAAAGGTAGCCGCAATGGCAATCGCCGGGAGGTGAGTCTGTCGCCCTATTTGCAGTTCGTTCAAGACCTTCTGCGCCAGGTGCTGGCACTGGTGTGCCAGACGCTGACGGTGCGTTATTTCGTCTTCGACGGGGCCTTCGGCCATAATCAAGCGCTGCAAATGGTCCGTCGCACGGGCTTAGAGTTGATCAGCAAATTGCGCCACAACAGCGCGCTGTATCTGCCCTATGACGGCCCCTACGCCGGGCGCGGCCCGCGGCGCAAGTACGGCAGCAAGCTCGATTATCAACACTTGCCGCCGTGCTTTCTCAAAGCCACTTCCGTGGAAGGACAGGTTCATACGGCCATCTACCAACTGCCCGTTTGGCACAAAAAATTCCCCGACCGGCTCAATGTCGTGATCCTCGTCAAGACCAACCAACGCACCGGTGCCCAGGCCCATGTCATCCTTTTCAGTAGTGATCTTGAGTTAGGCTACGAAGCGCTCATCGATTACTATCGCTTGCGCTTCCAAATCGAGTTCAACTTCCGAGACGCCAAACAGTACTGGGGCTTGGAAGACTTCATGGTGATCAAGCCAACGCCGGTCTACAACAGTGCCAACCTGGCGATGCTGATGATCAACCTGTCCCAGATCCTGATGCGACCGGTGCGCGAGCACTGTCCGAGCTTTAGCGTCAATGACCTCAAAGCCCACTTCCGCGGCCGGAAATACGTCCTGGAGGTGTTAAAAATGCTTCCGGAAATGCCCGAAGCAAATATTATTGACCAAGCCCTTGAGCAGGCTGCAAATCTGGGGCGGATTAATCAAGAACTTAGTGCAGCATGAGATCGGGTCATTTGGCGAAGGTATTGAATACAACCCAACAATTCCTGAGGAGGAAGCATGGCTATGCGAAAAATCAAACTCGCTCTGATGGGTGGAACTCTCGCTCTATCTGCCTCGACCGGCGCAATCGCTGACGGAGCCTCTGCTAAGATGCTCGCCGATACCTGCGCCGGCTGCCACGGCACCAATGGTCTAAGTGCCGGCCCAGCATCGCCGTCGATCGCGGCTATGGACCCGGTCGTGTTCGTCGACACCATGCTTGCATTTCAGAGCGGCGATATGTACTCCACCATCATGGGACGCATCGCCAAGGGTTACACAGAGGAAGAATTCGAAAAAATGGCGGAGTACTTCCACCAGCAGGAGTACAAACCCGCAACACAGCAATACGATCAGGCCATGGTCGATAAAGGGGCCAAATTACACGACGAATACTGCGAAAAATGTCACGTCGAGGGTGGCAAGCCCGTGCCGGAGGAAGGGGATTATTACATCCTCGCCGGGCAGTGGACCCCATATCTGATCAACTCCATGAGCGACTTCCAGAACGACCGGCGTGAGTTGCCGAAGAAGATGCGCAAAAAGCTCGACGCGATGTTCGAGGCTGAGGGTGAAGACTCCATCAACGCGCTGTACGCCTTTTATGCCGCCTACGCGGATCTGCCGGACGCTGACGAGGATTGATGATGATAACGAGAACTGAGCCACAATCAGGAGCCAACCCCGCCATGACCATCAGTCGACGCGATTTCGTCAAAACCACCGTTGCGCTTACTGCAGTAAGCACCATCGGCCTGCCGAACATTGTGTTGGGCGACAGCAAGAAAGTCGTCGTCGTCGGCGGCGGTACCGGCGGCGCCACCGCGGCCAAATACATCAAGATGGCAGACCCGTCCATCCATGTGACCATCATTGAGCCGAATAAGGAGTACTACACCTGCTACCTAAGCAACGAGGTACTGAGCGGCGAGCGTACGTTGGATTCCATCAAACAAAGCTACGATGGACTCAAGGCCCGCGGCATCAACCTGGTGCATGAGGCAGCCACCGGCATCGACGCGGATAAAAAGATCGTTAAGACCGCTGATGGGGAATACCCGTTCGACCGCTGCATCGTCTCCCCTGGCATATCCATGCTGTATGAAAAAATCGAGGGCTACAGCGAAGAGGTGGCACAAAAGATGCCCCACGCCTGGAAGGCCGGTGAGCAGACCAAAATTCTCAGAGCACAGCTTGAGGACATGGAGGACGGTGGCCTGGTCGTCATCGTCGCCCCACCCAAACCCTATCGCTGCCCACCCGGCCCTTACGAGCGCGCTAGCCAAATCGCCATGTATCTGAAGGAACACAAGCCAAAGTCGAAGGTACTGATCCTTGACTCCAAGCAGGCATTCTCCAAACAAGGCCTGTTCATCCAAGGTTGGGAGCGGCTCTATGGTTACGGCACCGAAAACAGCCTGATCGAGTGGCAGCCAGGTCCGGACGCAACCGTGGTCAGCGTCAACGCCGACGAGATGTCTGTCGAGACCGACTTCGGTGACGAAGTAAAAGGCGCCGTGATCAATGTAATTCCACCGCATCGGGCCGGTAAAATCGCCGTCGACGCAGGACTCGCAGACGACAGCGGGTGGTGCCCAGTCAACAAGAAAACCTTCGAATCGACGCTGCAACCGAATATTCATGTGATCGGTGACGCCTGTATCGCCACCAGCATGCCCAAGTCTGCCTACTCCGCGAACAGTCAGGCCAAAGTAGCTGCCGCCGCGGTGATCGCAATGCTGAACGGTGACGAGGTCGGCACCCCATCCTACGTTAACACCTGCTATTCGATCATCGGCAAGGATTATGGCATCTCCGTTGCCGGCATTTACCGTTTGAGCGAGGACGGCAGCACCATCGCCAGCATCGAGGGCTCGGGAGGTCTAACCCCAATGGACGCGGAGCCATTCGCCTTGGCCCGCGAAGTCGAATACGCCTACAGTTGGTACGACAATATTATCCAGGACTGCTTCGGATAAGGGCGGAATCGACGTTCGCTTTCAACAAGGGCCGGCGCGAGCATGGCTGATGATGCAAGTGCCGGCCCGAGGCAGAAAGCGGATGTTTAGGCGATTCCTGTCAAGAAACAGACCGCCTGGCTTGTCTTCTCGTCCGGCCTCGACGTCGCGGCAACCCACTCATAGGGCGACTATGAACGGGTTGCCGCTGCGCGAAGGCGAACGAGAATCCGGCGTCAGTTGGTCTGTTTCTCTCCGGCAATCGCCTAATTGCCGCGCCCAGTCATGCTACTGGAAACATCTGGATGATCCTCCCCCTTAGGTTCAAAGCGGGCCAGCATGCGTCCGTTGGCATCAACAAGCAACAGCTTTTCCTGATCAACCCGGTAGCCGCGGACCTGTTCCAATGCGCTGAGATAGTCACGGTCCTGTTGCGAAGCACGTTGCGACTCTGGGCAACCGCGAAGGCTGGCCGCTAACGGGCCAACCAACCGAAGGCTTTGTGCATCCCTGGTGAAGACGGCACGATAGGTATCGCAGGCGCGACCGGCCAGGTTCGCTGCATCAATGAACTCCAGGCTGAAAGCCGGTGATGGCAGCGCGGGTACGATAGTACCATCAGCGTTGCGATACGCCTTGAGTTGCCATACCGGGCCTTGCAGCGGCATGGCATCCGGCCGCGAGAGCTTCAGCAGGCGCGTGCCGGTTGCATCCAACAGAACCAACTCATCAGATAGTGCCAACAACCGTTCAATCCGAGCGAGCAGCCCCAGCAACGCCTGCTCCTGTGCCATCAGGGTTGCGGGACAACTATCCAACAAGGATGCCACGTGCGGGGAAAACATCAATTTGCTTGCGCTCAGCCAGTAACGCCCATTCAGCGTATTGCAGCCGCTGTTGATGCGAAATCGACCCTCATCGAACACCGCGTAGAGATTTCCCTGCTCGGATAATGCGGCCTTGTAGCCATCCGGCGACAAATACTCTTCCAATTGCCAGATCTCGCCCTCCAGACTTGGGCGCATTTCCTCGGCAGCTCTGTCGACGTCTTGTGCATTGCCAACGGCGCAAGCGAGCAGGCAAACCATGGCATATTTCCAGAGCCCATGCGAGCCGCGGGAACGGGCTGAGATGGTAGTCGCCTCACACGCGCAGTTGCTGGACTCGTTGGTTTCTGCAAGGCCGGATGACCCGATGGCAAGACGCACTTTCGCAAGGGATGCAACGAAATCAGGTACTGGCCCCTTCGGGTGCCGAGCTGATCCGCCGCAGTCGATTGCGGACGATATGCGTTGCTTAGGCGATTGCCGGAGAGAAACGTACCAACTGGCACCGGATTCACGTTCGCGAAGCGGCAACCTCGATGCCAGACGAGAAGACAAGCCAGGCGGTCTGTTTCTCGACAGAAATCGCCCAATCGGCCCGCGGGTCATGGTAGGCCCTGAAATGCTTAGCCGCTGTGCGCTAATCTAGCAACGACGATACGGTCTTGATCCAATTTGACCCGACGCTTGAAGCTTTGGTAGCCGGGCTTTCTGACCTCAATGTCATACTCTCCTGTGGGCAGCACAACATCCAGCCTGGTAGAGCCATAACTCTCGCCGTCGATATAGACCTCGTCGTAGTTTAGATTGGAACGGACCGTTAATGTATAGTTCGTATCGACGGCAGCCGCAGTGTTATCACCTTCCGGCAACAGTGTCGGAGTTGCATCCGTCGCCGACGATGCGAGCTGCTGTGCCAATGCTGGTTGTTTGCATCGGGCAGCGTCAAGTCCGAGCAGAGTACAGGCATCGGCACGACTGGGTTCGCCGTGCATGCGCGCATCCAACTCCACAGAATAGTCACCTTGGCCGCTGAAGCCGCTGTTGGTAATCTTGCTCTCAATCACCGTCGGTACCAATTTGACTTTGTCGCGATGCTGAGCAACCACATCGGTTTCGGTCAGCGAAACATAGATGCGCTCGTTGAAGCGCTGTTTGGCCTCTTCCTTGGCGGCCTGTGCTCCGCGTCCCATGCAGGCCGCAATGGTCTCATCCTGCTTGCAGCTGATTGTACTGCTGATTTGAATGCTGCCTTCGGCGTTGAGTTCGCGATAGAGACGCTCGGCCCGTGCAACATCGAGCAATAAGCGCACCTCCGCAAGGGAGCGCTCCGCCTTGTCTGCATCGCGCTGGGCAAGCGCAATCTCCTCGCGAGTCGTTTCGATCTCGGCTTGTTTGGATTCGATGTCTTTCTGATGCTGTTGCAATGCGGCGAATGCATCGCGATAGGCTGTCTGAGCAGAAGTCAAATCCAGACCTGGATCCGCGATAATCCGTTGGAACTCCTCCTGCATGGCCTTCAACGCCTGCGCTTTTTGCTGCTCGAGAGCAGAGGTGGATGCTTGCAAGCGAGCAAGATCAGTCTCAAAACGAGTCGCAGACTGTTTGCGTTCCATCAGCTTATTGCTTAGAGAAGCGATCTCGGATGCCTTGGCATCAACCTTGGCCTGCAGATCAGCAAAGTCCTCGCCCAAGGCCGTCATATGCCAACTTATCACTGCCGCCAGCAGCAGCGTGAATCGCACAACTGCCATCATGGATACCCTCCGTTTGATTGGGCTCCGCGGTCTCGCGCATTGCCCAATTGCCTTATTAAACGATTGTACAAGTGTATACCAATAAACTCCGCTATTCGGTCCGCCGTCAGGCCGTCGGTTGTTCTTCACCCTCGGCAACGGTCTCGGCTGAGGTCTCGGCTGACGCATCGGACGGCTTTGGCTCAGAGCGCGTGATCAATGCCTCAGCAAGCAGGATGTCAGCCTTGGCATCTCCGTTGACCCATTTTTTGCTGCGACGGTCCATCACCGCATAACGGCCTGATCGCTTTTTGTAGATCAAGTTTTTCTGTGTTTTTTGAATCATCTCCATTAGATTTCACCTCGAGTCTTGGATAGTTTGGCTGGATATGTCGCAACCCGCGCCCGATGCACCGGCAATGCGAACCCTTGGCGTCAGCCAACCGCTGTATCGGTGGGTAAACAGCCGTTCGATATCGAATAAACCGCCAGATTGCAAACCCCTTGATACGACCGCGACAATATACCTAATGAATGCCCCCAGGCGCTATCTCGCGCTCAACCTGTCTCACCGCGGGCATAGGGCGGCGAGCATCGCAGGCGGCCATCTCCGCACACAGCAGCCGGTCTTTGGCATGCCTCGAGTGGCTTTTCAGCGCGGTCGAACTAGAATTGGTTCTGGTGCAGGTTCATCAGGATTTGTTGGCCGTACAGCAGAGGAACGGAGTAATGGCCTTCCCCGGGAAGTTCAACCAGCGTCGCATCGGGCAGGTGCTTGGCATACCAACGGGCATGTTCCACAGGAGCCGTCCCGTCGGCCTGCCCATGCCAGATGTTAATGGATACCTGAATATCGGAAAATGCAATTTGCCAGTCGTGGGCGTAGAGAATCAGGTCGCGACGTGCACCCTGGGCGCCGTTGCGCATGGCGTCGGCGATGGTTCGATTCAGGATGGCGCTATTGTCGCCTTGCGCAAGGACTTGGCGATCGGCAGGCGCGGCCGCGATACTGCGCATACCTTCCACCAGATTTGGCCAACCCTGCAACATACTTGTGGTGGGACCGCCAAGCAGTATATCGCCAAACCAACTCGGTTGCCTGCCCATCATCAGACTCGCACGAGCGGCCCAACTCATTTGGTTCAGGAGTTCGTCATGATAGATGGGTCCGAGCGGGCAGACCAGGCTGCAAGCGCTGATACGTCCAGGCATGTTGGCGGCGCAGGCAAGCGCATAGGGACCGCCACCAGATACGCCGAGCATGGCAAAGCGCTCAAGCCGGAGGCAATCGGCGAGCAATGCAATATCGTCACTCCAACCGATCATAGTACGCTCGGAGGCATGATCGGAATCGCCATAGCCCGGCCGATCCGGTGCGATGAGTCGAGTTCCAGTGGCAACGGCATTCGCATGCAGCAGCATGGCCTCCCTTCGAGAACTGGGAAAACCATGGCAATAGATCACAGGAGGCCCGTCCATTGCGCCAAATTCAGAATAGGCGATGCGGCGTCCGTCGGCGCCTTGGACAAATCGGGCGCCATCGTCGGGCGCTTGGTTGGATGTCAGCACGGCAGTAGTTCTCTTGTTTAAGGCGATTTCTGTCAAGAAACGTACCGCCTGGCTTGTCTTCTCGTCCGGCATCGACGTTGCGGCAACCCGCCCATAGAGCGACTACGGGCGGGTTGCCGCTTCGCGAAGGCGAACGAGAACCCGGCGCCAGTTGGGTAGGTTTCTCTCTGGCAACCGCCTTGAGGCTGGATTCGGCGCGGTTTGTTGTATAAAAGCGAGTTTGTCATACACTGGCGCAAAGGATGCCATCCAGGTTCCGGGGATGCTTTGCGGTCAGACACGCAGTTTGACACGCCGATCTGGACACGAACTGGCGCGAATCTCACCACGCCCAACTCTTCAGGAAAGCAAGCATAGAGGAAACCGGACCGGGCTGCTGCAAATCCTTGCTTATCCTGGCCGCATCGGCCATTCTTCATCAATCGCCTCTTGCGCTCCAACGCTTGCCGCCGGCGTTAAGGCGATTTCTGTCGAGAAACAGACCACCTGGCTTGTCTTCTCCTCCGGCCTCGACGACGCGGCAAGACGCCAGCACGCATGTTCATCACCACATGAAGACATGCTCTCTTGGACGGCGCCGAATCAGCGCCGAGCTTCAATTCAACCTCAGCGGATCGGTCATGTCGGATCTCGTTCTCTACCAACTGCCCAAACAGGCCGCCGATGAATTGGTCTGGTCTTATCGGCAACTCGAACACCCCTCGTTCGTGGCACGTCTGAGCGGAGCGCTCGCTTACCCGCTCGGGGAGGCTGGTAAGCTGATCCCACACAACTGGAAAAAGACCCTGAATCGCAATGTCGAGGCCAGCATGCAGCAAGCATTGAGCCTTGCCATCGACTCTATGGATCAGCGCGAACAATTACCGGCGCAGGAATGGCTGCACAAGCTTGCGATTGCAGGCACTGGCGCCGTGGGTGGCTTCTTCGGTCCGCTGACAACCCTCGCGGAACTCCTGGTGGCCACCGCGCTGATGATGCGCTCCATCGCCGCCGTGGCACGCGCCGAAGGCGAAGATGTGCATGGCAGTCAAGAAGCGCGACTGGCTTGCATCCAGGTCTTCGCGCTGGGGGGGCGCACACGCGAGGACCAGGATGCCGATCTTGGTTATTACAGCTTGCGCATCACGCTGGGTCTGCATTTCGAATCTGTGCTGGAATTCGCCGGCAAGGCTGAGGGACCGCACATTCCCGCTCTCATCGCCTTGTCGCGGGCAATCGCCGCACGCTTCGGCGTGGTGATCTCGGACAAGCTCGCCGCGCAATTGGTACCAGTCGCCGGAGCGCTTGGCGGCGCGGCCCTGAACCTGGTGTTCATGCAACATTATCAGGATGTGGCACGCGGGCATTTCATCGTGCGCCGACTCGAACGCGAATTCGGCGTCGACCTGATCCGCAGCGCATATCAGAGCTTGCGCCAACAAGAGCTGAATTCCGAACGCGAATCCAGCCTGAACACTATCTGCCCTAACACTATCTGCCCTAACACTATCTGGTAGCGAAGCTCTGTGTCACCCAATTCATCCCAGCATTCATCCCAGCATTTATCCCCCAGTCCAACTCCCAATCCAATCCCCAATCCAATCCCCAATCCAATCTTGGTACTCGCATCCGGGATCTTTGCTCTGGTACTGACCATGGGGGTAGCGCGTTTTGCATATACGCCGATGCTCGCCTACATGCAGCCACAAGCCGGTATCGAAGACGACTTGGCAGGCTGGCTTGCGGGCTGGAACTATCTGGGCTATCTGTCCGGAGTTTTACTGGTAACGCGGCTGAAGGATCTCATGCTGAAAGACCGACTGTATCGCATCGGCTTAGCGTTGGCCGTGGTGACCACCGCAATGATGGCACTGGCAGAGTCACCGCTGTTATGGAGCACCAGCAGGTTTTTGGCAGGGCTGAGCACCGCGGCCGGGCTGATGCTGGGCTCCGGGCTGATTTTGAACTGGCTCATTCGTCACGGGCATCGCAGCGAGCTGGGGGTGCACTTCAGTGGGCTCGGCATCGGCATCGTGCTGAGCGGATTGCTGGTGGAACTGACAGCACCATTGACGGATTGGCGCGGCCAGTGGTGGTTGCTGACGCTAGTGGGGGCATTGCTGATGGTGCCGGCCTGGCGTTGGCTACCGCGCCCAGACCAGGGTACACCACTGGCGATGCATTCCGTGGATACTTCAAATCAACCTCCACTGCGGTGGCTGTGGCTGCTGCAAACAGCCTATTTGTGCGCTGGATTCGGATACGCGATCAATGCCACCTTTACCGTGCTGATCACCGAGCAACAGCCCAACCTGACAGGACAGGGCGGACTGATGTGGCTATTAGTAGGATTGGCCGCGGCACCGGCTCCGATATTATGGGATCGAGTGGCGCGTCACCTTGGCTATTTGCGAACCTTGCAGGCCGCCTATCTATTGCAGATCGTCGGCATCCTGCTGCCGGTGCTGAGCGGGTCGCTGATGGCGGCGGTTGTCGGTTCTCTGTTGTTTGGGCTAACCTTCATTGGCATCGTATCACTGGTGCTGACCATGGTGGGAGTGCGCTTCCCTGCATATCCGGCGCAGATCATGGCACGGCTGACCCTGGGCTACGGGCTGGCACAGATCGTAGCACCAGTGGCGGCCGGAGAATTATCGGAATTCACAGGTACCTTTAACGGCTCTTTGCTGACGATAGCAGCAATCATGCTGCTCGGATTGCTGTGTCTTTCAGCCATGCGGCGGATCACCACGCGACGCCAAACAAACTGATGTCGAACACCCTATTCCCGTATGCAGCCTATCAATCCAGCGGAAGCGGTTTCCGGAACCTTGCCAAGCGCCGAGCCAGATCGATGCGCTGACCCAGCTCGCAGAAAAGCATCAAAATCGATTGATGCACCGATGTACGCCAAAACCCGTCCACCTGGCAACGATCGCCACCATTCGCCGCACCAGAACAATCGCCACCGGGACCGCAAGCAGGAACAGATAGTCCCAGCGACCCGGTACAAAGCGCGCCATTGCTTGATAGAATACCGGATACAAATCCATAAAACCCTGATTAACATGATATTTCTTCGGCTCAAGATTTTCTTTAGTCTACTCATGGTGCTTTGCCTCAGCACATCAGTTGCGGCCATGTCGGTACTGCCGGGATGCGCGGCCAAGCGCGCCGAGGATGTGACCCGATCGCCCAATCGACGGGTCTACACAGCCGATAAAATCCTCGTCAAGAAAAGCCAGCGTCGACTCTATCTGATGCGCGATGGTAAAGCCTTCAGAACCTATCGGATCAGCCTCGGCATCAACCCAATAGGACATAAGGTGCGGCGCGGCGATAATCGCACGCCGGAAGGCCGTTATTACATCGACTGGCGCAATCCGAACAGTAAGTTCACCAAGGCGCTGCACATCTCCTATCCAAACCGCAAAGACCGCCTCGAGGCAATGCGTGCTGGCTGGGATCCGGGCGGAATGATCATGATCCACGGCGAACCACGTTCGCAGCGGCACAAAGAATTGCAGCTTTTGATCAGCAGCGAAGACTGGACCCAGGGCTGTATTGCCGTATCCAACCTTGCGATTGACGAAATCTGGCGCTATACCAGGGACGGCACGCCGATCGAAATCCGACCCTGATTCGAGCCCTGATATAGCAGCCAGAGATTCCCTTGCTGGAGACTTCTTCCAAGCAACGATTCATTCGTCTCCAGCAGCACGAACAGGTGCATATGAAAGTGCACGATCAAATGACAACCAAGCGCAGCAAGCCGCATGACAAGAGGCAGAGCCAATGCAGAACCGCCCGTCCATCAACACTGCAATACCGAAACACCGTTATCAAATCAGCGACTATTCAGCCACCGTGCTAGGCGAGATCGACGCCGGCGACGGGCACGATTACCGATGGATTCTGGCACTGGTGCTGATGGGCGAAACCCAGCCGAGCCTATACGTCTGCTGCGAACAGGCACCGGCCGAGCGCAGCGCCGATGGCCGCTACGACATCCGCGTAATCAACGATTCCATGTCCGAGGTGGTGGACACGGCGGACCACTGGGGAGACCTGGAAATCTTCTCGGAAACGGCGCTGGACCTGGCGCGTCAAGTGCTGGGACTTCAGAATGATCAGACAATGAAGTTGATGTGACGCGGAAACGACAGCTTTGATGGGGTGGCTGGTTGACGGTTTAGGCGATTGCCTTAGCGCTGCTCGTCGCCCCCCAAGACCCGACCATCACCATCGCGCAGGCCAACGAGCACCGCATTGCCGTCCGCAGCCACGCGCAACTCGCCATAACGGGCGTTACGATAGTGTTTTTCTCGACCCTCCTGAAAGAAATAGGCATCGCTGGCCAGCCGGATTCGACCACCTCGGGCACGGAAGGCCAACAACCGTTGATCCGCATTCAAGGGTTGGGATGGATCATGCAAGCGCACAAACCGGGCTACCCCATGCGCGTCCAGTTGCACCACCGCTTTGCCATCAATGCTGCTGGAGTCGTTCAACCCTGCTCCGATCTTGGCGGCTAGAGTGTAGCGCAGAATCATATAGTCTCCCTGCAGTAACGAGCGCGGATCGCGCGGAGCCAGTTGCAACAGCAAGGTATCACCATTCTCGAGAATCTGCTCCTTGCTGAAGATCAATAGATTCACAAAGATCAGAATCCCGGCGAGTACCGCCCACAGCAGTACATTACGCATGCCCAGATTCTCCATGATCCAGAGCATCGACCGCTTGCGACGCAGGCTGGAATGTCAGCCGCAGCAGCAACCAGCGTGCAATCAACGCCAGCAAGCCGGCACCGATCAGACTGTAGGCCTTGACCAGCAGGCTGGTTTCGATGCCGTAAAACCAGGCCCCCATGAACAGCGCCAGAAAACCAATTCCAGCCCCGGCCATGGTCGGACTTCCGCGCGCGGTGCCCAAGAGCATGATCATGACCGATAACCCGATGCCGGGTGCCGGCAGCGTTGCCAGCAGAATCAGGGTTGTCATGCCATAGGCCGAAATGGCAGGAAGCGTCCAGAAACCGCCGAAGACATCAGCACATAGAAAACGATACTCTGCATACAGCAGTAACAGACCGATGCCGAGGGTCGACAGCCAAGGTCTTGGATAAAACTCAAAACGATCGGCAAGTTCAGGGAGGACATAGACGGTCGATAACAGCGTGCAGCCAAACAGACCGAGCAGCAGCCCGGCCATTAGTGGGCGCGCCCATTGATCATGTCCGTTGACGCTGAACCAGTCCTCGTTGCTGACCATCCACAGGAAAAGCGCGGCCAGTGCTGGCACGACCAACGGCAGAACCGCCTGCACCTGATAGGCATAGAGCAAAGCGACCATGGCAGCGACCATGATCATCGGGGCAAGCGTCCGAAAGACCCGATCGGAATACAGAGGTATGAGCAGGGCATTGAGCAGAATCAGGCAAACCAACGCCATCTTGAACTCATCCCCCGGCATCGTCCCAGCGATACCGATAACCAACAAGCACTGTCCGGCCAGATTGCAGGCCAAGGCCGTCTGATTGGAGAAATCGTTGTCGATCACGCGGCTCAGAACGATGGCGGCCAGCAATAAGCCCAGGCCCAGGGCAATGTAGCCGACCTCGTCATCGACCAGCCCGATTTCAAGTACGAAGCCGAGCAAGAGCAGGCTGGAAAACCAGGCGCTGAAGCCGATCAGTGTGCGCAGATACCAGGGTTGCATTTCGTCATCCAGCCGAGACAAGCAGGCCACGGCCTGGTTCTGTTGGTTGTTGTCGATCAGGCCCTCCTCCTGCAGACGCGACAAGACCTCGCCAACCGAGCCTTGCGGACAGTTCATGCGGTCGTCCTCCAACTCCTCGCCACCGCGCGCAACCAATAGGCGGACGCGGCGGTCTGACCGATCACCAGCAGGGCCAAGATCAATGCAACCTCGAAGCCGTCTCCCAACAAGCGCGCCACGGCCGATGTCACCACCAGGACGATCGCCAACAAACAGATGCTGAGCATAAAGAGATCATAACGACGCCTTCGATAATACCAAAGGCATCCCAGAACAAAGACCGCGAACCAAACCGGAGCCATGGAGTGCAGCCAGCGCGACAGGCTGACGAGACCACCAAAGATCAGAATCAGCGTGGTGGCGACAATGGCCGACAACGCCAGAATGGCCACCAGGCGCGGGAACCAACGACCCTGCATCCAGATGACAGACCCGGCAAACCACTCCCACAGGATCAGGATGGCCGCATTCAACACAAAGACCAATTGCGCCAGACGAAAATCGCTGAATGCCTCGGTCAGCCGGACCAGCGGCCCCAATACCGTTGCCAAACCCGCGGCAAAGTTCTCCTGCGGGTACAGCACCTGCTCCCAATACAGAATCAAACTGAGATTGGCCAGGATGACCATCAGCATCCAGATGCCCGGCTGTCGGCCGATGATGGCCCAACCTAGAATCAACAACGCCCAGCTCAAAAACAGGCCATAGGGATCGGCACCGGTCTGATAAGTCTGACCATAGACCGCGAGCAATAGGCCCACCAAGGCGCTGGCCCCGAACAATGCGCTTTGCCCCGACAACGCATCCAGACCTCGATACCAGGCCAGGGCAACGCAGCCGAGGATGCCGATCTCGATCGCGCCAAACTTGACAAACCTATCCAGCTCCGCCCAGTTATAGGCAAACAACGCCGCAATGCCGGTGCAGATCATCAGGCTGGCAAAAAGCAACAAAAAGCGCTCCGCCAGCTGCCGCCAGCGCTCGGCATCGGGTGGCACACCAACCAACTGCAGGGCGCGTCGATAGACAAGCGGACGCCAACGCAATTGCATTGCAATCTGTCGCAGGCGAGCGCTGGTCGCTGGCCGTGTCAACATCTTGGTCTTGTCCGGGGCTGTGTTCATTTATTTGCTCCCTGGTGGGCATCGGCTGAAGACTGTATCTCTGCGCCCTACCCCAACGCATGCACAAAAACCCGGTCCTGCGCATGGTCGAGCCGCTGCGCCTCCTCGGCCACCCGTTCATGATGGGTAAACAGGATGACCTGGGTGCGGGCGGAAAAATCGGCCAATGCACCCAGGGTCGCCTGTGCCCGCTGATCGTCGAACTGGATCAGGATATCGTCGACGATCAACGGCAAGGGCTCCGCGTTCTCGATCGATTGGTCCAGCGTCGCCAGACGCAATGCCAGATACAGCTGATCGCGCGTGCCGGTGCTCATGGCCTCGACCCGCAAGCGTTCTCCCATCGGCCTGACTGCCACCAGCACCGGCTGATCCGACTCGTCGAAATCGGTTTCAATGGTCTGTAAAGAACCGCGGGTGAGCGTCTTGAAATAGGCGCTGGCCCGAGTCAGGATCGGGTCGCGATGTTGGCGCCGAAAGCCCTCGATCTCATCGCGCAACACCCGCGCCGCGAATTTCAGGCGAACATAGTGCTCGGCATGCCCTCGCAATTCCGATAAGGTTTGTTGCGCCTGCTCGGCCAGCGCAGATGCCGCATCGGTGCCAACCATAGACCGCAAATCCCGTTCCGCACTCAATTTGTTCTCGAGCTGCGCCTCGCGCGCGGGGCGCAGTTCCTGATCGATACGCTGATTGAGCGCCGTCAATTCGGCAAGCACCAAATCGCGATCCACCGCCCCGGCCTCGCTTGCCAGCGCCTCGACGCTCAAACCATCCCCAGCGTCGACCAGTTCAGCTTCGACATCCTGCAATTGCCGGCCGAGTTCCTGATGCTCCTTGAAGCGCTGCTCGACAGCCTGCAGTTCATCCGCATTCTCGCAAGCAGCCTGCCGGCACAGCTCAACCAGCACGTCATCCGCGGCGCGGATCGCCGCATCGGCCTCGCGCACCTCCTGTTCGGTCTGACCTGCCTGCTTGCGCAATTCATTAAGGCGGCTGTTTGCCTCCCGCTGCCTGCTGAGCTCGGCATCGAGCTGCAGAATCGCCTCATTGGTCGAGCGGCCGACCAAATCGGGAGCTAACCGCGCCAACAAAGCGGCAACATCCCGTTCAAAGTCCCGTGCGTCGCTGTCGATGCCGTCGATCCGAAGCTTCAGTTGCTCGGCTTGATCCACCAACGCCAACGCATCGGAAATCGTCTCCAGATCGTCCGATACTTCGGCTGGCGTGGCAGTTTCCTTGCGTCCCAACTCCTCCATCAGGCTGACCCAATCAGACCGCCAGGACGCCAGCGCCTGCTCCGCGCTGTCCAATTCCCGCTCTCGCTGCCGCCGAACCTGGTCCAGATCCGCGATCGATTCCTCCAGCGCCAGCCTGCGTCTTGCGGCCTGTTCGATGGCAGCCAGCCGCGCCTCGGCATGGTCCAGCAAAAGACCCAGCTGTTGCCCAGGGCCTTGCGGCTGCGCTTCGCCACAAGCCAGCAATGCCCGCAGCAGATGATTGCGGCGGGCCTCGCGGGTGCGCTCCAGCATGGCCGCTCGCGCCTGCAACTCGTCCGCGCGCGCCAGCTTTTCCCGCAGACGCCCTGCTTGTTGCAACCAATCGGACATTTCCCGCGGAGACAGCGGACAGATGCCGGTCGCCATCCAGGCCTGTTTCCAGGACTGATCCAGCTCCAGACGCCTCTGCCCGAGCCCGGACAAGGCCTGCTCGGCATCCGCGATGCGTTGCCGGCAGGCATCCAGTTTCGCCTGCGCGGCCGCCTGATCATGCACGCGCCGGGACTCACGGCGCAGCCGGTCGGCAATCTCGTCGGCATTGGCAATCCCCTGCTCGAAGGCATCAGGCAGGCTCTGCCCCTGTGTATAGGATGCGCGCATCCCGCTTACATCCTCGCCATCGACCCAATGCCGTCTGAGCAATTGCCAGCCGAAATCGCGTCGTTCGCGGGCTTGCTGCAAATCCGTCTCGGTCGGCACCGCGCCCGCCAGATGCAACGCCCGCAATGCCTCCTCGGTTTGTCGCTGTTGCCGACGGTCCTCGGAGAGCAAACCCTGTAACCGCTGTTGCTCCTCATCGCTTGCCTGAAAGGCATCGGCAAACTTTTGTACCGTCTGCTCTCCCGGCAGCGGCAAGCGTGGCAACTCCGCAAGATCCCCAGTCCAGAGCCCCAACGCTGCAAGATCGACCTGGCAGGCATCCCGATGACGGGCCAGCTCGGCATTCGCTTCCGCGATGGCGCCATCGACATCCCCAGTTCGACGCGCCTCGCCCACCGCCTGGCGCAGTTCGTCATGGGATACCGGCGGCGACACATGCGCGAGTTCATCCCGCTTGGCGGCCAATTTCCCGAGCGCCTCCTGATGGCTTTCGCGCGCCTTGTCTACCGCCGTCTCCAGCGCTTCCTGACGCGCACCGAGCTGACTGGCGCGGCGCCGGCGGCCCAACAATGGACGCAATTTGGCATGCTCCTCGATCGACAAATCGGCTCCGATTGCCAGCAATTTCTGGCGCGCCTGATCGAGCCGCATGCCCCGCTCGGCCACCAGCCCAGGCCTGTCACGGGCTGCCTTGCGATCACTACCCAAGCGTTCGCGCAATTCGTCAACGGCCTCCGCTTCCGCCAACAAGGGCCCTGAAACGTGCAACCCGCCCATGTCCTGGCGCAACCCCTCGAGACGCGCGCTGGCTTTGGCTCGACCCTCCAGCGCGAGCCTGCGCTTGGACAAGGCCTGCTCGCGGCGTGCGCCGAAGTCATCCTCGAGCATGCGCACGGCACCGAGGCTGGCAAGCCGTGCGCGCAGGTGGTCGCGTCTGGCGAGACCCGGCAAGGATCGGCGGATGCGCTCCAAGGTGCCGCGGCGGGTTTCTTCCGCGCTCAGCTCGGCATCGATCTCATTCAACCGGGCACTCGCACTGGTGACGGCCTTGCGCGCTTCGTCCCAATGCCTTGCGGACAGTGAAGCCTCGCTTTGTTGACGTTTGATCTCCGCGAGTCTACTCAAGCCTTTGTTGAACAATGGTTTCGATGCCCGCGGCGCGAACAGCGACTGCGCCTCCTGCTCCAGCTTTTCCAATAACGCATGCACCGCGGTGCTGCCCAGCCCGGTGCCGAACAGGGCTTCCGCCTCGCGCCCGCGCTCCAGCAATAATGCCTGGCCGCCATCCACCAGCGCCTCATGGTCAATGCCAAACAAGCGCTCGAACAACGCCTCGGATACTCCGCCGAGAAGCCGAGTCAGCTGATCCTCGGCGAGCGCTGCCGAGTCCTCGTCAACCAGAGTATTCTTACGCCCTTTGCGCCGATAACAGCGCAATTCGCTGCCATCCGCACCGCGCAGCAGGCCGCCGACCCTCAACTCTGTCTTAGCATGCCGGAAATCATCCCGCGTGCGCTCCGGAACGCCATACAGCCATGCCCGCAAAGCGCGCAATGCCGAGCTCTTGCCCGCCTCGTTCGGACCATACAGGATATGCAATCCCTCGTTGCCAGCACTCAGATCCAGACGACAGTCGGTGAACGGACCATAGGCAAGCAGATGTAATTCAAGCAATTTCACTCGGTGCCACCCGCGTGCAGCAGGCGCTCCAGCAGCAACGCCTTGACATCCTCCAGGCAATCCCGGATCAGCTCTGGACGCGATGGATCGAACCCATCCACCCCCGAGCGCAGGTCAGATGGCAACTTGCTGTTCAGATCCGCGACCTCCTCGACCAGCTTGGACAGGCGAGCCGAATCCAATTCCAGATCGCGGATGGAGCGCAACAATCCGCCCAATGCGTCATCCCGAGCCAGAGCCGCCTGTTCGGACCCCACCTGGCTTGTGTCCAACTGCACTTTTTCGATCCACAACGCCCCTGCTCCGAGGATTCCTGCCAATGATCGACATTCATTGCTGACCTGCTCGCGCGCCGCCCGCAGGCGGATATGCACAGGACAGGCACCGCGCAATTGCAAGCGCACGGCGAGCAGTTTCCCGTCGGCGTCCGCAAGCGCGCCATCAAGCGCCTGACCTACCCGATCATAGACTTCATCCAGGGTCGTTGCATCGGTCACATCCACCGCACAGAGCGACCAACGCACCACATCCAACGCGCGCTGTTCCACCGCGACCACGGCGCCTGCTTCCACGCTCACCAGCGAGCAACCCTTCGCCCCGGTCTCGCGGGCATGGCGCCCCTGGGTGTTGCCTGGAAACACAACCCAAGGCTGCTCGGCAATCACCTCCCGCTTGTGCACATGACCGAGCGCCCAATACTGATAGCCACGCGATCGAAGCCCATCCAGCGTACAGGGCGCATAGACCTCATGCCCGGGTCTGCCATCTAACGAGGTATGCAATAGCCCGATATTGAACAGATCCGGATCAGCCGCCGGATAGCGAAGACTGAGATCCTCGGTGACCGCCCGCGTCGCAAAGCCCTGGCCGTGCACAGCCACCCCGAGCTGTTCCAGCCGAACGGTCTCCGGAGCCCTGGTCGAGAAGACATGCACATTCGGCGGCGGTCGCAGACTCTTGCTGACCTGACTTGCGGCATCATGGTTACCGGCGACCAGATACGCGCTGATCCCGGCCTCCTGTAACAGCCCCATCTGCCGGGTAAAGAACAGCCCCGTGTTGTAGTCCTTCCAGTCGCCGTCGTACAAATCGCCAGCCAGCAATACGAATGCAACCTGCTCATCGATCGCCAGTTGGATCAGATTCTCGAAGGCGCGTCTTGTTGCACCCCGGATCTCGTCGATCGGCGCCCCCTCGTATTGCCCTAGACCGCGCAGCGGGCTGTCGAGGTGGATGTCAGCGGCGTGAATGAATTTCACCATCAAACCTATCGCCCATGAAAAAGGGATTGCAAACAGTCAGGTTCCACGGGCCAGAGCACTTGCACAGAATCGCAACAGGCGCTGATATTCAACGCCGATCGGATTTGTCGGCCAGGCGCGCCTGAAGATCTGCGATCGTCTGTTGCGCTTCGCGTTCGCGGCGCTCCGCGGCGATCCGCGCCTGGGTTTGCGCCTCGGCGCGCTTTGCCTCGGTCTCGGCGCGCTTTGCCTCGCTCTCGGCGCGCTTTGCCTCGGTCTCGGCGCGTTGTTCCGCTGCCTGCCGAACCGCCGCCTCGGCAGCAGCGCGCTCATCGGCCTCGCGCCGGCTGGCTGCCTCGGCCTCGGCCCGCAGACGATCCTCGCGCCAAGCTGGCAGCACAAAGTCCGCATAGACCGGATCATCGCGCAATGCCTCGTCCTCGGGCAGACCGCACAGATCCGCTATCCGAAACTGAAAACCCGGCAATACCCGTGAGCGGATCACGCCATCCACAGCCTGGATTGGCACATACAGACCGCGGGCATTGCGGGTATAGAAAAACTGATGCTCGATGGCCTGATGCAAAATGTAATATTCGGGCACGCCGCCAGCCTGGTACTCGGCCTTCTTCTGCACTGTATCGCGCAGGATGCCGGAACGCGCCTTATCCGATAAGGCCTCGATGCAGAGGTCATAAACACCGTGATAGGAACAATCCAACGGCAACAGTACCGACGGATTGTCATTGTGCACCACGGCCAGATCCGGCTTGCGGATGACCGTGCCTGTGGGCAAGGCCAAACGAAAGCCCATGTCCAAACCCACCAGCTTGGCAATCGGCCGAGTCTTCAGGAAGTGATCCAACAACCGCGTCAGCCAATGGTAGATCAGGAAGGTCTGGTAATCGGACACCGGTTTCTCCTCCAGCAAACCGTTGTTCCATTCGTATTGGATGTCGGATTGCAGATAATAGTCTCTCCAATACTGATCTTCCGTCACCCGGCGACCCGCATGAGACACCGGTTCAATGGGCTCAGGCAGCGATTGCGCGCGGGACGATACGCTCTGGTTTGGCTGCTGGGCCGGCTCGGCTTGGACGATCTGGGACATGGTACAGGTCCGGTTGCAAATGCCAGTCGCAAGGCTAGCATGTCCTGGGCCGATCTGCTGCTGTCTGTTCACAAGCAGATGAAACCAGGCTTGAAGACTGTGCGAGCAGGCGAGGCTCGTACGCAGGATGCCGCGCCCCTGGCAAGAATGCATTGCTGGCCGGGATCAGGATCGAAATTGACTGTACTGCGTCTACGCATATCCGATCTGTCGGCTCAGATCCCGATCCTAAAGAATACTTTTACAATCCCTGAGAAGGGTGCTGCCTGCGTAGAATGTTCAGCTATTCTATTCCACCAGAATGAAGTTTGATTCACCGCAGAGACGCAGAGAAGAGGGATGCATTGGCCTTAGCCTAGAAGGCTGTCCGAGAACGGAGCGCCATCCAACGAGGTATGCAATAGCCCGATATTGAACAGATCCGGATCAGCCGCCGGATAGCGAAGACTGAGATCCTCGGTGACCGCCCGCGTCGCAAAGCCCTGGCCGTGCACAGCCACCCCGAGCTGTTCCAGCCGAACGGTCTCCGGAGCCCTGGTCGAGAAGACATGCACATTCGGCGGCGGTCGCAGACTCTTGCTGACCTGACTTGCGGCATCATGGTTACCGGCGACCAGATACGCGCTGATCCCGGTCTCCTGTGACAGCCCCATCTGCCAGGTAAAGAACAGCCCCGTGTTGTCGTCCTTCCAGTCGCCGTCGTACAAATTCGCCAGCCAGCAATACGAATGCAACCTGCTCATCAATCGCCAGTTGGATCAGATTCTCGAAGGCGCGTCTTGTTGCACCTCGGATCTCGTCGACCGGCGCCCCCTCGTATTGCCCTAGACCGCGCAGCGGGCTGTCGAGGTGGATGTCAGCGGCGTGAATGAATTTCACCATCAAACCCATCGCCCATGAAAAAGGGATTGCAAACAGTCAGGTTCCACGGGCCAGAGCACTTGCACAGAATCGCAACAGGCGCTGACATTCAACGCCGATCGGATTTGTCGGCCAGGCGCGCCTGAAGATCTGCGATCGTCTGTTGCGCTTCGCGTTCGCGGCGCTCCGCGGCGATCCGCGCCTGGGTTTGCGCCTCGGCGCGCTTTGCTTCGGTCTCGGCGCGCTTTGCCTCGGCCTCGGCACGCTTTGCCTCGGCCTCGGCCCGCAGACGATCCTCGCGCCAAGCTGGCAGCACAAAGTCCGCATAGACCGGATCATCGCGCAATGCCTCGTCCTCGGGCAGACCGCACAGATCCGCTATCCGAAACTGAAAACCCGGCAATACCTGCGAGCGGATCACGCCATCCACAGCCTGAATTGGCACATACAGACCGCGGGCATTGCGGGTATAGAAAAACTGATGCTCGATGGCCTGATGCAAAATGTAATATTCGGGCACGCCGCCAGCCTGGTACTCGGCCTTCTTCTGCACTGTATCGCGCAGGATGCCGGAACGCGCCTTATCCGATAAGGCCTCGATGCAGAGGTCATAAACACCGTGATAGGAACAATCCAACGGCAACAGTACCGACGGATTGTCATTGTGCACCACGGCCAGATCCGGCTTGCGGATGACCGTGCCTGTGGGCAAGGCCAAACGAAAGCCCATGTCCAAACCCACCAGCTTGGCAATCGGCCGAGTCTTCAGGAAGTGATCCAACAACCGCGTCAGCCAATGGTAGATCAGGAAGGTCTGGTAATCGGACACCGGTTTCTCCTCCAGCAAACCGTTGTTCCATTCGTATTGGATGTCGGATTGCAGATAATAGTCTCTCCAATACTGATCTTCCGTCACCCGGCGACCCGCATGAGACACCGGTTCAATGGGCTCAGGCAGCGATTGCGCGCGGGACGATACGCTCTGGTTTGGCTGCTGGGCCGGCTCGGCTTGGACGATCTGGGACATGGTACAGGTCCGGTTGCAAATGCCAGTCGCAAGGCTAGCATGTCCTGGGCCGATCTGCTGCTGTCTGTTCACAAGCAGATGAAACCAGGCTTGAAGCTGTGCAAGCAGGCAAGGCTCGTACGCAGGATGCCGCGCCCCTGGCAAGAATGCATTGCTGGCCGGGATCAGGATCGAAATTGACTGTACTGCGTCTATGCATATCCGATCTGTAGGCTCAGATCCCGATCCTAAAGAATACTTTTACAATCCCTGAGAAGGGTGCTGCCTGCGTAGAATGTTCAGCTATTCCATTCCACCAGAATGAAGTTTGATTCACCGCAGAGACGCAGAGAAGAGGGATGCATTGGCCTTAGCCTAGAAGGCTGTCCGAGAACGGAGCGCCATCCAACGAGGTATGCAATAGCCCGATATTGAACAGATCCGGATCAGCCGCCGGATAGCGAAGACTGAGATCCTCGGTGACCGCCCGTGTCGCAAAGCCCTGGCCGTGCACAGCCACCCCGAGCTGTTCCAGCCGAACGGTCTCCGGAGCCCTGGTCGAGAAGACATGCACATTCGGCGGCGGTCGCAGACTCTTGCTGACCTGACTTGCGGCATCATGGTTACCGGCGACCAGATACGCGCTGATCCCGGTCTCCTGTGACAGCCCCATCTGCCAGGTAAAGAACAGCCCCGTGTTGTCGTCCTTCCAGTCGCCGTCGTACAAATTCGCCAGCCAGCAATACGAATGCAACCTGCTCATCGATCGCCAGTTGGATCAGATTCTCGAAGGCGCGTCTTGTTGCACCCCGGATCTCGTCGATCGGCGCCCCCTCGTATTGCCCAAGACCGCGCAGCGGGCTGTCGAGGTGGATGTCAGCGGCGTGAATGAATTTCACCATCAAACCTATCGCCCATGAAAAAGGGATTGCAAACAGTCAGGTTCCACGGGCCAGAGCACTTGCACAGAATCGCAACAGGCGCTGATATTCAACGCCGATCGGATTTGTCGGCCAGGCGCGCCTGAAGATCTGCGATCGTCTGTTGCGCTTCGCGTTCGCGGCGCTCCGCGGCGATCCGCGCCTGGGTTTGCGCCTCGGCGCGCTTTGCCTCGCTCTCGGCGCGTTGTTCCGCTGCCTGCCGAACCGCCGCCTCGGCAGCAGCGCGCTCATCGGCCTCGCGCCGGCTGGCTGCCTCGGCCTCGGCCCGCAGACGATCCTCGCGCCAAGCTGGCAGCACAAAGTCCGCATAGACCGGATCATCGCGCAATGCCTCGTCCTCGGGCAGACCGCACAGATCCGCTATCCGAAACTGAAAACCCGGCAATACCCGTGAGCGGATCACGCCATCCACAGCCTGGATTGGCACATACAGACCGCGGGCATTGCGGGTATAGAAAAACTGATGCTCGATGGCCTGATGCAAAATGTAATATTCGGGCACGCCGCCAGCCTGGTACTCGGCCTTCTTCTGCACTGTATCGCGCAGGATGCCGGAACGCGCCTTATCCGATAAGGCCTCGATGCAGAGGTCATAAACACCGTGATAGGAACAATCCAACGGCAACAGTACCGACGGATTGTCATTGTGCACCACGGCCAGATCCGGCTTGCGGATGACCGTGCCTGTGGGCAAGGCCAAACGAAAGCCCATGTCCAAACCCACCAGCTTGGCAATCGGCCGAGTCTTCAGGAAGTGATCCAACAACCGCGTCAGCCAATGGTAGATCAGGAAGGTCTGGTAATCGGACACCGGTTTCTCCTCCAGCAAACCGTTGTTCCATTCGTATTGGATGTCGGATTGCAGATAATAGTCTCTCCAATACTGATCTTCCGTCACCCGGCGACCCGCATGAGACACCGGTTCAATGGGCTCAGGCAGCGATTGCGCGCGGGACGATACGCTCTGGTTTGGCTGCTGGGCCGGCTCGGCTTGGACGATCTGGGACATGGTACAGGTCCGGTTGCAAATGCCAGTCGCAAGGCTAGCATGTCCTGGGCCGATCTGCTGCTGTCTGTTCACAAGCAGATGAAACCAGGCTTGAAGACTGTGCGAGCAGGCGAGGCTCGTACGCAGGATGCCGCGCCCCTGGCAAGAATGCATTGCTGGCCGGGATCAGGATCGAAATTGACTGTACTGCGTCTACGCATATCCGATCTGTCGGCTCAGATCCCGATCCTAAAGACAGCAATTCCAAATTTGCCCCTACTGCTTGCCAGCGCGGCGACGTGGCGGTGGATGCGCGGACTGCAGGGCATCCATCATGGAGTCGAACAGGTGCTCCCAGGTAGCGAAGGGGAAGTAGAGTGTCAGCGCACGCAGGTGTTCGAAGAAGGTCCGCCGCGATGACAGTTGTGCGCGCACGCGCTGATCGCGTTGATCGTACAGATCGAGCAGTGTGTGGGCGAGAAACGCCAACAGGATGAGGCTTGCGAGTAGGTTGGCCAGATGCTGTTGGCCATGGCCGTAGTTGTGCTCGAAGCGATAGCCCTTGGTCTTGAGCGTATTATTGTTTTCGTTCTCGATCTTCCAGCGGCTGCGCCCGGCGGCGACGATCGCGACGACGTTGTCCCAAGCGATGGGCACGGAGCTGGCCCAGGCATTGCGGTAGAGCACATTGCCCTCGGCATCGGTCGTGGTCAGCTCGCACCAGCCAACTTGCAGGGCATCGTCGCCATCGCGCAGCGGCAGATTGTTGAGCCAGCGATAGGTATCGGTCAGGCGCTGCTTGCCGTTCCAACGGGTCTTGACGCGGGTGGCCACCTCGCCGGTGCGCTCGAAATCGGCCACCCACTCATAGAGCAGCGTATGGGAGCCCGGCTGACAGACGAAGAGGAACTCACAGCCCTGCGCCAAGACCTGCTCGCAGAACGGCTGATGGCAGTACAGATCATCGCCCAGCACGGTGGTGCGCCACGCCTTCAGTTGCGTCCCCCAGCGTTGCAGCCAACGCGTACCGGCACTGAGCTCGCAGTCCTGTTTGGCCTGTCCGTCCTGCGGCACGACGAACTCCGGCTCCAACGGCAGGACCGTCTTTTGCCCAGGGGCGACGATTACCGGCGTGACCGCCGTATGGTCGTACTGTGTCTTGCCATTGGCCAACCTGCGTGTGGAGCACTGCGGGCAGTGAATCGCCTCCGAGCAATAATGTTCGGTGCCGTCGAGTGCCACCAGCAGCCGCCCGTCGAGCTCCCGGTGCGAAGCCAATCCACCGTCGGCCACGATCGGCTCCACGAGGTCCGTGAACAACGGCGCGATATGGGTCGGGGAAACCGGATCGAGCAGGTTGCGAATCTGCTGCATGCTCGGGATTTGCTCGATCCCGAACAAAGAGCTGGCGTTGTTCCGCCCGCGCGCCTTCTGCATCCGTACCTGAAAGTCGAGAAACGACGGGCTCTGCATGAAGAACACCGAGAACGCACACACTCCAGCATCGCCCATCGTGTAGCGCTGGTTGTTGCCGCCCTTGCGCGCATCCGGCAGGGCGTAAAGCGCCTCGCAAATCGCGGCAACCAGCGGTTTCATAGCCCACTTCGCAGGCGCGGGCTTCGGCTTGAGTACCAAGAGACTCTCCAAATAGGTTCTAAAGTGTCCTTCATCACATCATGGTCTTAAATTTGAAACTGCTGCCATGAGTTACCCCCAGTTGATTTGGTCGTGTTTGTAAAGGTGTGGTAACCCTCAACTCTACCAAACAGCTGGGGGTTTTCGATGTGCCGCTGGAAATTAATTTTCTGAAAATCTATAGTCGTGGGCGCCCCACGCCGCCGCAGGCAGTATGGTCTGGCCGGTAGGTCGTGGTGATCTGGGTGCGACTATGCTACCGTCGGCAGCGTCTGAGACGGTGCGCCCATCGCCAAATCGCCGCGATACTTACCCCAATGTTGAAGAATCCGCTGCTCTTGACCGCCCTCGGGATGACCGCCGTGGTGGCACTCTTGGGGGTGCTGGACACCGCAGGACTCGCGGCGTTCGCGCAGCAGGAAGTCGCCCAGCAATTCAGCAGCCGCGCCTGGTTCATCATGCTGGTGGCGAGCCTGATCGTGGTGCTGGTGCTCTGGCTCGCGTTCTCCCCCTACGGCAATGTGCGGCTCGGCGCGGACGAGGACCGCCCAGAGTTCTCGACCGTCAGCTGGCTCACCATGTTGTTCGCGGCGGGGATGGGCGTGGGGCTGCTGTTCTACGGCGCCGCCGAGCCCTTGACGCACTACAGTCTGATCGCCCAGCAACTGCCGGGCGGGCCGGCCGCCGGACATGCGATGGTCGTGACCAACTTCAACTGGGCGCTGCACGCCTGGTGCATCTACGCCGTTACCGCGCTGGTGATCGCCTACTACGCCTACCGCAAGGGTCAGCCCGGCATCATTGGCACGCCCATCCGCTACAGCTTCCGTCGCGGCAGCTGGGTGCGACCGGTGGCCTGGATTGCGGACCTACTGGCCATCTACGCCATCGCCATCGGCCTCGCGGGTTCGCTGGCCATCGGCGTATTCCAGGTGCAAGGCGGCATCTCGAACCTGTTCGGCCTGGAGGGCGGCGGCGACACGCTGAAGCTCGCCGTATTTTTCGTGCTCTGCATCGCCTTCCTGCTGCCGCTGACCATGGACCTGTCCCGCGGCATGGCGGTGCTGTCCAACATCGCCATGGTCATCGCCTTTGTGTTGATGGTCTTCATCCTGCTGGTGGGGCCGACCCATGCGCTGATGGACGGGATCGTGGATTCCGTCGGTGGGTACCTATCCAGCCTGGTGCGGCAGAGTTTCGCGACCTTCCCGTTCTTCGGCGAGGCCTTCGAGCAATGGTTCCAGGCATGGACGCTCAACTACATGGTTTGGTGGATCGCTTGGGCGCCCTTTGTGGGCGTGTTCGTCGCGCGGATCTCCCGCGGGCGCACCATCCGCGAGTTCGTGCTGGGCGTAGTGTTCGTGCCAAGCTTGTTCTCTCTGTTCTGGTTCGGCGTGTTCGGCGGGCTCGGCTTCTATGCCGCGCAGAACACCGATCTGCCCGTGGTGGACGTCGCGCTGAACCAGCCGGAGAACACGACCTTCTTCGTGCTGAACGCGCTACCGCTGGGCTCGTTCACCGGCGCGCTGACGGTTGCCGCCGCCTTCCTGTTCCTGGTGACCAGCGTGGTGAGCGCTGCCTTCGTGCTGGCCATGTTCTCCACCGGCGGCAACGAGGACCCGCCGGTGCGCATCAAGCTCATCTGGGGTGTGATCCTTGCAGCGCTGGGGCTTGCGATGATGCTCACCGGCGACACCGGCGTGGTGCGCAGCATCATCGCGCTCGGCGCTATCCCGTTCGTGTTCATCCTGCCGCTGCTGGCGGTGGCCTTCCTGAAGACGCTGCAACATGAGGAGCGGGCAGCCCCACGAGGGGAAGCGCGGCCATGATCGTCGGAAGCCTCATCGACACGATACTCAATGTGATCGTTTTCGCGTTCATAGGCGTGCTGGTTTGGCTGTATCTTCGTGACGAGGATGCGAGCTGACTGTTCGCCTGGCCGGGTCTCATTGACTGCTGCCCGATCGAGGTCCCGCTTGCCGCCAGGATTTCCCAGTGCAAGTCGACGACAGCAGTTGGCCGAGGCCGGCGCTTGAGTGAGCGGACCCCGATCGAACCCTCGACCAACCAGGTCGCTGCGCGTATGTTCAATCTCCTTAGTAGCGGTTCATGAATAACCAATACAATGCTATCCAGACATCGGCGGAGTGCAATCGGGGTCGGGGTCGCTATCGGAATCGGAATCGAGAGAGAAAACGCCCTATGCCATTCGGTCATGAGAAGCTCGACGCATAGCGTGCGGCCATCGAGTCTGTCGGCTGGGCCTAGCGCTACTGCGAGCATGTGCAAGGACAGCGTAACGCGAAGGATCAACTCCTGTGCGCATCTTAGCCCGTCTTTAACACTTCGCAACCCCGATTTCTGGTAAGTGTCTGATCGATAGTACACGCAGTTTTGGTGCATATCATGCAGATCAGGTACTTGGAATTGCTCGGTGCGGTGTAGTGCCATAATCGACTGTTGGGCCATTGACCCTGACGGCAATCCGTCGCAGCATGGTCGGCATGTACATTCGCCGCACCACGATCAAGAGCCGGCGCAGCGGGGAGCCGTATTTCACCTATCGGTTGGTGGAATCCGTGCGCGAAGCCGGTCGGGTGCGCCAGCGCACGGTGCTCAACACCGTGGTTTGAATACGAGGCTCATCCCCGAGAAAAACAACCGTGTAGTGCCATAACGGCCATCTGTGTACGGTTAAGTGATTGTCCCTAATGGGAATTTCTTATCAGCATGTAAAAAATAGGTTAGGCGCGCATCGCAGGCCATCGCGCTGAACATTGCCGAGGGTAACGGCACAGCGACGAGCGGGGATCGACGCCGGTCGTTTGAAAGCGCACGAGGCTCGGCGCTGGAGTGCGCTGCGATTCAGGACGTGCTTGCTGGTGCGCGATGCGTTGTCCGCAGACGACAACAGCAAGCAAAAGGCACTGCTCGATCGTCTTGTGGCCATGCTCACGAAGCTCGGACAGCGTGGCTAGGCGGTCAGCGAGGAGCTTGGCGGATATCGGGTTGGTCAGTTCGATACCGACGCCGACGCCGACGTTGATACCGATACCGATACCGACGCCGATAGCGGTAGCGAATGAGTCGGCAGGCGACACCCAAGCCAAAAACCTGTTTAGCTTGTTTCTGCACCATCACTAAGTCGGACAGCCTCCTAGGCGAGTTTTGCCAACTCAGGCTGTTGGCGCCGTTCGGGCCAGCGACTGCTTTCAGACAGGCGCGATCGTCTGCGATCGGCGTTGTGCGCGTGGTGTCCACAGGCGCGCCTGCCTGGACGCCGGCCTACTGGCGCCCGTGCGCTCGACGCAGCCGGACAGGCTGACAAGGGCGGCTCCGGCCACGAGAGTTGAGCATCACCCACCCTCGATCGCCGCCAGCGGCACCTCGTAGACCTCGCCGTTGTCCCGGACGATAGTCCAAAGATCGCCATTCAGCTCGGACTTGACCTCGCCGACCGTGGCGTTGACGTAGTCGGTCATGAAGTTGACCGTGAACTGGGCACCGCCCGGGCTCTGGATGACGATGGACGCCTGGGCGTTGTCCATGCGCAGGATACCCGCCGGGCAGTTTCCGAACGCCGAGTCGGCCGCTGCCTTGCACCTCAGCAGCGTGGTGGCGTCGTACTCGCCGCCGCCGGCCGTCGTCGCGAAGGGCGCGGTGGGGTTGTCCGCATCGGCGCTCGCATCGACGCCCCGGTCCCAGTAGACAAAGACGCTCTCCGTCGGGAAGCGGAAGATCAACCCCGCCTCGCCGAGCCCGCTCTGGCGATAGACGGCGTTGTCGTTGGGGTCGCGGAAGTTGCCGGGTACGTCCCCCGCCGGCTCCAGATAGTGGGTCACGCCATCGTCGCGAGCGATGGTGACATGGCCCTGCCGCTGGCTGAAGGTACAAGGCACCATGGTCTCCATGGTGTCCGACCCCTTCAGGTAGATCTCGCAGCGGGCCTGGGCCGAGTCCGCCGCCAACTGCGGTGCCCAGATTGTTAGAACAGCGGCCAATGCGGCCAGCGGTGGATGTCGTTTCATTGTGTCCTAAGTCTGTTTGATCGTCCCGTTCAGAGCGCGCCCTCGTCGGTCAGGGACATGATGCCGGCGGTCGTGCCGTCCTTGTAGCCGATACAGCGCCAGCGTGCACGCTGCGGACCGACGCCGACGATGACCTCGGTGCCGGCCTCTGAATAGCTGGAAGACAGCATGACCACGTCAGGGTTGTTGGTGGTGCGTGTCACGTCGCGCAGGCAGCCCTGTTCGGCCTGAGTAGGCATCCGCGAGGAGGCCTCCGGGCTCGCGGATGCGGCGCGGGTATCGCCGGTGGTCTCGGTGCAGCCGGCCAGCAGAAGGGCGACCGCGGCGCCAGCGAATAGGATGACGATAGGTGGCTTCACGGGTGCGATACCTCTGATTCGATTCGCCAATTGGGCTGAGCAAGGGTCACGGGCGCGTCTTAGACGGTCCAGGCTTCCGTGTCCGGCGCACCGCAGCGAGGGCACCGAGGCCGGCGAAGATCATCAACGGCGTTGCCGGGACGGGCACGGATGAGAACATTTGCCCAAAGCCGTCGAGCTCGAACTCGCCGCCGATGAAAATGTCATTGAAGACGTAGACATCTTTGGTGACGAACAATAGGGAATGCGGCGAGAAGAAGGCGGAGGCATTGAGCTGTTCGTCGCCAAGGAAGGTATCGACAAAGGTCTCCTTGAAGGCAAGCTGGGTGCCCCCGGACGAGGCCCGTACCGTCTCTTCCAGCTGCACGCCGCCGTCGCCGCTGACGAGGTCGTAGCCGTCGATGATGAGGCCGTTGTAGTTGAACGGGTCGGCGCCATTGATGGCCTGGACAGTAAAGGAAAAGTCCAGGTCGATGAACTGGAAGTCGATGTTGGACACGCGCAGCTGCCCGCCGCCGTCGAAGCTGAGCCCCGGTCGCAGCGGATCGCCGAAGACCTCGCTGACGATGATTTGGTCGAGATCGACGCTCTGGCCAGGATCGGTCACGGTCAGGCTGTTCAGGGTCCAGTTGTCGAACAGGGCGTTCTCGACGGTGAGGCTGTCGCCGTCGAAGAGCGCCTGCAAGGACAGGGCGGCGCTCGCGGGCATCGAAACGGCCAGCGCCAGCGGCAGGGCAGCCACGGGAAGGATCGGTTTGGTCATGGGAACACTCTCGTTGAGCAAGGCCGTCCGTGGCGGTGCGATCAGGGTGCGGTGGCGCAGTTCGGATAGGTGCAGTCGAGGATGCAGACCTTGGCGTCGCTGCGCGTGATGACGCCGTCGCCGTCCGCGTCGCGCGGATCGAAGCCCGGGTCCGCCGGGCGGCCGCGGGCAAGCATGATCGCGCGGATGTCGTTGATGTCGATGACACCGTTGGCGTCCGCATCGCAGACCGGCGGTGTGCCACCCGTGTGGTGGTTGGTGTAGGTGCTGGTCACCGGCGTGCCGGTGGGCGGCTGGCCCGTGACGGTGCCGGTGTTGGTGTAGGCGCCCGCGACGACGGTGCGTTCGATCTCGCAGGTCATCGGCTCGCCCGGGTCCAGCGTGGTCTGCGGGCAGCTGGCGGTGCCTTCCGGATCATCGGTGACGACGATGTCCGTCAGCGGCACGTCGCCGGTGTTGGTGACCAGATACTCGTAGACCACGGTGCTGCCGACAGCAAGCTCCGGCCCGGGCGCGGTGGCGGCGTCGATGCCGTTGGTGGTCTTGCGCAGATCGATGCCGGGCGTCCAGCCGTAGTAGTGGCTCGGGTCCGTCGAGATCGGCGGCGTCAGGCCCGCCGGCGGCGTGCCGGTGGCGGTGGCCTCATTCATGTACTGGCCGGCCACCGCGGTGCCGAGCGCGGTGCAGGTGGTGGTGGCGCCGGGCACCAGCAGGTCATCGTTGCAGGCGACGGCGCCTAGGTCGCTGTCCACCACGCCCACGTCGGTGAGCGTGACATTGCCGTCGTTGGTGACGATGTAGAGCCACGACACCGGGTTGCCGACGCGGATCGAGGGTCCGGGCTCCGTGTCGGCGTCCTCGCCGTTGGTGCGCTTCTCGATCTTGATCGACGGCACGGCGCCGAAGTAGTGGCTCGGGTCCGGCGACTTCACCGGCGAGCCCGTGGGCGGGGTGCCGATGGCCGTGCCGACGTTGCCGTACTGGCCGGCGACCGCGGTTCCGCTAGCGGTGCAGTCCATGCTGATGCCGGGCGCCAGCTCGGTGGCCGGGCAGGTCACGGTGATGCCGGTGTCGTCGGTGACGGTGACATCGGTCAGGGTCTGCTGGCCGGTGTTGGTGACCCGATAGGTCCAGGTCACCGGGTCGCTCACCGGGATGGTCGGCCCGGGCGCGGTCTTGGCGTCCTCGCCGTTGGTGAGCTTGAGCAGGCTGATGCCCGGCGTGGCGCCGGTGTACCAACTGGTGGTGATGCCCGTGACCGGCGGCCCCACCGGCGGCGTGCCGGTGGCGTTGGCCTGGTTGGCGTATTGACCGGCGGTGACGATGCCGGAGCCGGTGCAGGGCATGGTCTCGCCCACCCCGAGCGTGGTCCGCGGGCAGGTCACGGTCACGCCCTGGTCGTCCGTCACGCCGACGCCGGTCAGGACCACATTACCGGTGTTGGTGACGTTGTAGGTCCAGGTGACGGCATCGCCGACGCGCAGGGTGTTGCCCGGCGGGCCGCCGATCAGCTCGCCGTTGGTCAGCTTGACGACGCGGATGTGCGGATCGGCGCCGAAGTAGTGGCTGGTGTTGGGCACCCGCAGGGCCGGCCCGGTGGGCGGCGTGCCCGTGGCGGTGCCGGTGTTGGCGTACTGGCCGGCGGTGGCCGTGCCGGACGCGGTGCAGGTCATGCTGTCGTTGGCCTCGCCGCTGGGCGCGAGCTCGTTCAGCGGGCAGCTGACGCTGACGCCCGGATCGCTGTCGGTGACGGCGACATCGGTCAGGGTCATGTTGCCGGTGTTGGTGACCTCGTAGGTCCAGCTGATGGCGTCACCCAGCAGCACCACCGGGCCGGGCGCGGTGTCGGCGGACTCGCCGTTGGTCTTCTTCACCAGCTGGAGCCCCGGCGTCGGGCCGAAGTAGTGGCTGGTGGAGGTCGGCGTCAGCGGCGGTCCCTGCGGTGGTGTCACCGTGGCCGTGCCGATGTTGGCGTACTGACCGGCGGCGGCGGTGCCGGTGGCGGTGCACTCCACCGGGTCGCCGCCGGCCGGCAGCGAGGCGATGACGTTGTTGCCGGCGCCGCAATTGATGGCGGTGGCATCGATCCGGTCATCGGTCACGACGACGCCGGTCAGGTCCTGATTGCCGGTGTTGGTGATGCGATAGGTCCAGGTCACCGGGTCGCCCACCGGGATATACGGGCCGGGTGCGCTTGCGGCACGCTCGCCGTTGGTGAGCTTCTCGATGCTGAGCCCAGGCTCGACGCCGGTGTAGTGGCTCGGATCACGATGGGTGATCGTCGCCCCGCTCGGCGGCGTGGCCGTGGCCGTGGCCGTGTTCTCATACTGGCCGGGCAGCGCCGTGCTGAAGGCGCTGCAGGTGGCCGTCGGGAACGGATCGGCCAGGTTCGTGCGGGCCGGCAGGAACGCGATGGTGCAGATGTCGCCGATCTTGTCGTCGACGACGACGATGTCGGTGAGGTTCTCACCCGGGTCGCCGGTGTTGGTGACGACGAACGCCCAGGTCACCTGCTCTCCCACCGGGATCTCAGGCCCGGGCGCGTTGTCCGCGTCCTCGCCGTTGGTGGTCTTCTCGATCTCGAAGCCCGGCACGGTGCCGAAGTAGTGGCCCGGATCGCGGGTGATCAGGTTCGGACCCACCGGCGGCACGGCCGTGACCGTGGCGATGTTGTCGTGCTGGCCCGGCAGCGCGGTGCCGGTGACGGTGCAGGTCATGCTGTCGTTGGCGCCGCCGCTGGCATCCAGCGTGGTGCGCGGGCAACTGATGTCGCCGAGCTGGTCGTCCGTGAGCACGATGTCGGTCAGCTCCTCGTTGCCGGTGTTGGTGATGACGAACTCCCAGATGACGGGGTCGCCGGCCGGGATGCGCACGCCGGGCGGTGTGTCCGCATCGTCGCCGTTGATGCGCTTCTCCAGCATGATGCCCGGATGCGCGCCGAAGTAATGGCCCTTGTCCGGTACGGGAGTCAGCGGCGTGCCGTTCGGCGGGGTGCCGGTGGCGGTAGCCGTGTTCTCGTGCTGGCCGAGGGTCGCGATGGCCTCGACCGTGCAGATCATCCGCTCGCCGACATCAAGCGTATCCTGCGGACAGGCGATGGTCCCAAGCTGGTCGTCGACGACGGTCACGGCGGTCAGGTCCTCGTTGCCGGTGTTCTCGACGCGGAAGGTGAAGGTGACGGTGTCACCCACCAGCACCTCCGGCCCCGGCGCGACGTCTGCGTCCAGATCGTTCACGCGCTTCTCTAGGCTCAGCCCCGGATGGGCACCGAAGTAGTGGCTCGGGTCGCGGTCGGTCACCGTGCCGAAGCCCGGCGTGGTGCCGGTGACGGTGGCCTCGTTGGCGTACTGTCCGGCGATGGCGACATCGCTCGCCGTGCAGAGGACCACCTCGCTGGGGGCGAGATCGCTGATGACGTTGTCCGTGCCCTCACCGCAGTTGATGACGGTGTCGTCAACCAGTTGGTCGTCCTCGACGGTCACGTCGGTCAGCTGCTGGTTGCCGATGTTCCGCACCCGATAGGTCCAGGTCACGGAGGCGCCTTCGGGGATGATCGGCCCCGGCGCGTTGTCGGCGTCGTGCTGGTTGGTGAGCTTCTCGATGTCGATGCCGGGATCGCCGCCGAAGTAGTGGCTCGGGTCGCGATGCACGACGTCGGGGCCGCTCGGGGGCGTGCCGGTGGCCGTGGCCTCGTTCTCGTACTGGCCGGCGATGGCGGTGCCGCTGGCGGTGCAGGTCATGGACTCGCCGACGTCGAGGGCCGTCCGGGGACAGGTGATGGTCTGCGCTGGGTTATCGATCAGGCTGACCGAGTTCAGCGGCTCGTTGCCATTGTTGGTGACCAGGTAGGTCCAGTTTACCGAATCGCCGACTGGGATGGCCGGCCCGGTGCCGGTGTCGGCATCGAAGCCGTTGGTGGCCTTCTCCAGGTCGATGCTCGGACGGCCGCCGAAGTAGTGGCTCGGATCGGTGTCGGTGACCCGGCTGCCGTTCGGCGTCAGCGCGGTGACGGTGCCGAGGTTGGCGTACTGGCCGGCGACGGCGGTGCCGCTCGCGGCGCAGGTCATGGGCTCGCCGACCGCGAGCGTCGTCTGCGGGCAGGTCACGGTGACGCCCTGGTCATCGGTGACGGTGACGTCGGTCAGGTCGACGCTGCCGGTGTTGGTGACGACATAGGTCCAATTGACGGCGCCGCCGACGGCGATGCGCGGCCCGGTGGGGCTGTCCGCGTCGTCGCCGTTGGTGGCCTTCTCGATGCTGATGCTGCCGCCGACGCCGGTGTAGTGGCTGGGGTCCGGCGGCGAGGTGACGTTGGGCCCGGACGGCGGCGCGCCGGTCGCGGTGGCGGTGTTGGCGAACAGGCCGGCAACGGCGATGCCGCTGGCGTGGCAGTTGGTCGACTCGCCGGGCGCCAGCGTGGTGCTGTCGCAGGTGATGCCGCCGGTGGGCATCGGGTCATCGGTGACGGAGATGCCGGTCAGGGGCTCGTTGCCGGTGTTGGTGACGAGATAGGTCCAGGTCACCGGGTCGCCGACCTCGATGCTCGGGCCGGGGGCGGTGTCCGCGTCCTGGCCGTTGGTGGACTTCTGCAGGGTCAGGCCGGGCTGGGCGCCGAAGTAGTGGCTGGGGTCCGTGTCCTTGACCACCGTGCCGCGTGGCGTGGCGCCGATGACCGTGCCGGTGTTGCTGTACTGCCCGGCGGTGGCGGTGCCGGTGGCGGTGCAGGTCATGCTCTGGCCGGGGGTCAGCGACTGCAGCGGGCAGTTCACCGTGACGCCGGGGTCCGAGTCCACCACGCCGACCTGGGCCAGCAGCGTCTCGCCGGTGTTCTCGACCTCGTAGGTCCAGCTCACCTGGCCGCCGACGGCGATGCGCGGTCCGGGCGCGGTGTCCGCGTCCTCGGTGTTGGTGGCCTTTTCGATGGAGACGCTCGGGGTCACGCCGAGGTAGTGGCTCGGGTCGGTGTCGGTGACATTGGCGCCGATGGGCGGCGTGCCGGTGACGGTGCCGATGTTGGCGTACTGCCCGGGGGCGGCGGTGCCGGTCGCGGTGCAGACCTGCTTCTCGCCCGGGTCGAGGGTGGACGCCGCCGGCGGGCAGGTGACGGTCACGCCCTGATTGTCGGTGACGACCACGTTGCTCAGCACCAGGTCGCCGGTGTTGTGGATGACGTAGTTCCAGGTGACGGGACTGCCCACCTCGACGACGGGCCCGGTCTGCGTATCGGCATCCTCGCCGTTGGTGGACTTCTCGATGTCGATGCTCGCGTTGCCGCCGAAGTAGTGGCTCGGGTCGTGGTCCTTGACCGTGGTGCCCTCGTGGTTGGCGGTGACGTAACCGGTGTTGGAGTACTGGCCGGCCTGGGCCGTACCGGTCTCGGTGCAGGTCATGGACGCGCCCGGCGCCAGCGTGGGCTGCGGGCAGCCGACGGTGACCAGCTTGTCGTCGAACAACTGGATGCTGTCGAGCGGGGTGTTGCCGATGTTGGTGACAACGTACTCCCAATCGACTTGCGCGCCGACGGCCAGCACCGGACCGGTGGGTGAGTCCGCGTCATCACCGTTGGTGGACTTCTCGAGGTCGATGGCCGGGGAGCAGGTGAGCCGGCGGCGGTCCTCCAGCGGGATCGGGTCGGTGGAGTCGACCGGGAAGCGCACCTCGCCGGTGTTCACGAAGTCGTCGTCGCAGTCGCCGCGGGTGACGTCGATCAGCACGTCGAAGGCAAATGTGGCCGCCTGATTGCCCGGGATCACGGCCAGGTTGTTCTTGCCGGCGTCGTCCAGCGGGAAGGCCGTGCCGCTGGTGTCGTCCGCCACCGGGATGGTCGCGGTGCTGTCGTCGGCCTGATAGGTGGTCGATCCGGGGACGTAGCTCGCCGCCGTGGGCAGGCTGTCCTGGACGTTGATCGCATCCACCGGCAGCTCGAACTGCGAGTTGTTGGACACGCGGATGGAGTAGCGGATGGTATCGCCCGGGCTAAAGTCGCCGTCGCCGTCGGCGTCGATGAAGAGCGCCGCGAACTTGGTGGCGGAGACCCTGGGTAGCGGCGGCACCAGGGTGCCCATGTCCAGGCCCTCGTTGTCCCCGGATCTGGAGCGCTCCGGATCCTGGCCCCAGGCGGCGACGAAGGGCGCGTTCTCGTCGCAGGTATAGATGCGCGCGCCGGTCATGTCGTTGTCGCTGGGGTCCGTCAGCAGTACCGCCTCCAGCGCACGCACGAAATGGCTCTCATCGGCGCCGCCGCCGCCGGGGCAACTGGCCGGCGCGCCATCGCGGTTGACGTAGATGGTCGTGTCCGCGGTGGGCGTGACCCAGATGACGCTGCGGCTGCGGTCACAGCTATTGGAGTTGGTGCAGCCCAGGCCGAGCCCCACGAGCGCCTGGGTGGACAGCTCCTTGCGCGGCTCCAGGGTGTAGCCCCAGTCGTAGATCTGGCCGCCATAGTCGATGACCGACAGCGCCGCGAACCGGTCGCCGGCATTGTTGCTGAAGACGCGCACGCCGGAGCCGTCCGGGATGCGGCTGGTGCGCCAGGTCTCGCCGGGGCTCAGGGTGCGGCTGCCGCAGGAGCCGGCGTCGGTCTGGCACTGCACCGTCATGGACGAGCCGGTGGGGTTGTGGACGTAGACGAAGGTCTCGCCCTTGTCGCGCGGATTGCCGACAGGGCCGTAGTAGTCGTTGGCGAGGCGCGAGGTCGGCGTCAGCGAGAACCAGCGCGTCTCGTAGTTGACGCCGATGTCGCCGGTGATCTGGTCCACGTGGACGTTCTTGTCGCAGTCGACGGTGCCGCCGTCATGGACGTTCTCGACCACCAGGGTCTTGCCCTCATTGAGGGTCTGGGTGCCCTCGCCGGGCTCGCCGGTGCGGGCCGGGTCCGGGTCGATGGCGCAGACGGTGTTGTCCGTGCGCGCCATGACATAGAGCGCGTTGTACTGGAACATGCTGTTGCTGTCGCGGGTGTTGACGCCCACGGGTGCCACATAGGACGTCCCCCAGCGCTCGATCGGCAGCGCCTCCATGGCGCCCGCCTGCAGCGCGCCGGGGCCGGTGGGGATGGCGGCGCGGGTCATCACCACCGGGAAGCTGGCGACGATCTTGTCGGCGCCGTCGAAGAAGATGGCACTGCTCGGCACGGACACGTCGTTGTCCAGCGAGATGACGTCGCCGGCATTGAGCAGGTCGCTCGGGTAGCCCGGCGCGACGCCGTTGCTGAGATCGCCGTCGCCCCAGATCTCGGTGGTGCCGCCGGGCTTCAGGCCGGCCGGGTTGCTCGGGTCGCGCTCGTAGCCGTCCTCGTGCTGGTCGTAGAGGATCTGGGTGCCGTCGGCGGAGACGACGATGGAGATCAGCGTGCGGATGGGGCTGCGCGGCGTGGTACAGGCGCTGCAACGCGTGGTCATGTCGCGGAACGAGCTCAGCAGCTCGTCCTCGGGCAGCGGCACATAGTAAGTCTGCACCGGGATGAAGGCCGCTGCCGGTTGCATGCCCGCGAGCGACAGCAGGAGCAGCACCGGCAGAGCGACGCGTGCAACCGCATGGCGCAGGCACGAGGAAAGCTTCGAGTGTTTCACGAGATTAGTCATAGCGCAATCTACTGAGAGGCTGTTTAGAAACTTTTTTCTTAGATCACGGGGATTTCTAGAACCTACATTCCGCGCGAGCCCTGTCGCGACTTCGGAAATAAGGAAGAGTACTAGAAATGTAGGCAGATTGCGAACCTTTTATCCGTCAGAGCAGCAATTCCAAATTTGCCCCTACTGCTTGCCAGCGCGGCGACGTGGCGGTGGTTGCGCGGGCTGCAGGGCATCCATCATGGAGTCGAACAGGTGCTCCCAGGTAGCGAAGGGGAAGTAGAGTGTCAGCGCACGCAGGTGTTCGAAGAAGGTCCGCCGCGATGACAGTTGTGCGCGCACGCGCTGATCGCGTTGATCGTACAGATCAAGCAGTGTGTGGGCGAGAAACGCCAACAGGATGAGGCTTGCGAGTAGGTTGGCCAGATGCTGTTGGCCATGGCCGTAGTTGTGCTCGAAGCGATAGCCCTTGGTCTTGAGCGTATTATTGTTTTCGTTCTCGATCTTCCAGCGGCTGCGCCCGGCGGCGACGATCGCGACGACGTTGTCCCAAGCGATGGGCACGGAGCTGGCCCAGGCATTGCGGTAGAGCACATTGCCCTCGGCATCGGTCGTGGTCAGCTCGCACCAGCCAACTTGCAGGGCATCGTCGCCATCGCGCAGCGGCAGATTGTTGAGCCAGCGATAGGTATCGGTCAGGCGCTGCTTGCCGTTCCAACGGGTCTTGACGCGGGTGGCCACCTCGCCGGTGCGCTCGAAATCGGCCACCCACTCATAGAGCAGCGTATGGGAGCCCGGCTGACAGACGAAGAGGAACTCACAGCCCTGCGCCAAGACCTGCTCGCAGAACGGCTGATGGCAGTACAGATCATCGCCCAGCACGGTGGTGCGCCACGCCTTCAGTTGCGTCCCCCAGCGTTGCAGCCAACGCGTACCGGCACTGAGCTCGCAGTCCTGTTTAGCCTGTCCGTCCTGCGGCACGACGAACTCCGGCTCCAACGGCAGGACCGTCTTTTGCCCAGGGGCGACGATTACCGGCGTGACCGCCGTATGGTCGTACTGTGTCTTGCCATTGGCCAACCTGCGTGTGGAGCACTGCGGGCAGTGAATCGCCTCCGAGCAATGATGTTCGGTGCCGTCGAGTGCCACCAGCAGCCGCCCGTCGAGCTCCCGGTGCGAAGCCAATCCACCGTCGGCCACGATCGGCTCCACGAGGTCCGTGAACAACGGCGCGATATGGGTCGGGGAAACCGGATCGAGCAGGTTGCGAATCTGCTGCATGCTCGGGATTTGCTCGATCCCGAACAAAGAGCTGGCGTTGTTCCGCCCGCGCGCCTTCTGCATCCGTACCTGAAAGTCGAGAAACGACGGGCTCTGCATGAAGAACACCGAGAACGCACACACTCCAGCATCGCCCATCGTGTAGCGCTGGTTGTTGCCGCCCTTGCGCGCATCCGGCAGGGCGTAAAGCGCCTCGCAAATCGCGGCAACCAGCGGTTTCATAGCCCACTTCGCAGGCGCGGGCTTCGGCTTGAGTACCAAGAGACTCTCCAAATAGGTTCTAAGGTGTCCTTCATCACATCATGGTCTTAAATTTGAAACTGCTGTCCTAAAGAATACTTTTACAATCCCTGAGAAGGGTGCTGCCTGCGTAGAATGTTCAGCTATTCTATTCCACCAGAATGAAGTTTGATTCACCGCAGAGACGCAGAGAAGAGGGATGCATTGGCCTTAGCCTAGAAGGCTGTCCGAGAACGGAGCGCCATCCAACGAGGTATGCAATAGCCCGATATTGAACAGATCCGGATCAGCCGCCGGATAGCGAAGACTGAGATCCTCGGTGACCGCCCGTGTCGCAAAGCCCTGGCCGTGCACAGCCACCCCGAGCTGTTCCAGCCGAACGGTCTCCGGAGCCCTGGTCGAGAAGACATGCACATTCGGCGGCGGTCGCAGACTCTTGCTGACCTGACTTGCGGCATCATGGTTACCGGCGACCAGATACGCGCTGATCCCGGTCTCCTGTGACAGCCCCATCTGCCAGGTAAAGAACAGCCCCGTGTTGTCGTCCTTCCAGTCGCCGTCGTACAAATTCGCCAGCCAGCAATACGAATGCAACCTGCTCATCGATCGCCAGTTGGATCAGATTCTCGAAGGCGCGTCTTGTTGCACCCCGGATCTCGTCGATCGGCGCCCCCTCGTATTGCCCTAGACCGCGCAGCGGGCTGTCGAGGTGGATGTCAGCGGCGTGAATGAATTTCACCATCAAACCTATCGCCCATGAAAAAGGGATTGCAAACAGTCAGGTTCCACGGGCCAGAGCACTTGCACAGAATCGCAACAGGCGCTGACATTCAACGCCGATCGGATTTGTCGGCCAGGCGCGCCTGAAGATCTGCGATCGTCTGTTGCGCTTCGCGTTCGCGGCGCTCCGCGGCGATCCGCGCCTGGGTTTGCGCCTCGGCGCGCTTTGCTTCGGTCTCGGCGCGCTTTGCCTCGCTCTCGGCGCGCTTTGCCTCGGTCTCGGCGCGTTGTTCCGCTGCCTGCCGAACCGCCGCCTCGGCAGCAGCGCGCTCATCGGCCTCGCGCCGGCTGGCTGCCTCGGCCTCGGCCCGCAGACGATCCTCGCGCCAAGCTGGCAGCACAAAGTCCGCATAGACCGGATCATCGCGCAATGCCTCGTCCTCGGGCAGACCGCACAGATCCGCTATCCGAAACTGAAAACCCGGCAATACCCGTGAGCGGATCACGCCATCCACAGCCTGGATTGGCACATACAGACCGCGGGCATTGCGGGTATAGAAAAACTGATGCTCGATGGCCTGATGCAAAATGTAATATTCGGGCACGCCGCCAGCCTGGTACTCGGCCTTCTTCTGCACTGTATCGCGCAGGATGCCGGAACGCGCCTTATCCGATAAGGCCTCGATGCAGAGGTCATAAACACCGTGATAGGAACAATCCAACGGCAACAGTACCGACGGATTGTCATTGTGCACCACGGCCAGATCCGGCTTGCGGATGACCGTGCCTGTGGGCAAGGCCAAACGAAAGCCCATGTCCAAACCCACCAGCTTGGCAATCGGCCGAGTCTTCAGGAAGTGATCCAACAACCGCGTCAGCCAATGGTAGATCAGGAAGGTCTGGTAATCGGACACCGGTTTCTCCTCCAGCAAACCGTTGTTCCATTCGTATTGGATGTCGGATTGCAGATAATAGTCTCTCCAATACTGATCTTCCGTCACCCGGCGACCCGCATGAGACACCGGTTCAATGGGCTCAGGCAGCGATTGCGCGCGGGACGATACGCTCTGGTTTGGCTGCTGGGCCGGCTCGGCTTGGACGATCTGGGACATGGTACAGGTCCGGTTGCAAATGCCAGTCGCAAGGCTAGCATGTCCTGGGCCGATCTGCTGCTGTCTGTTCACAAGCAGATGAAACCAGGCTTGAAGACTGTGCGAGCAGGCGAGGCTCGTACGCAGGATGCCGCGCCCCTGGCAAGAATGCATTGCTGGCCGGGATCAGGATCGAAATTGACTGTACTGCGTCTACGCATATCCGATCTGTCGGCTCAGATCCCGATCCTAAAGAATACTTTTACAATCCCTGAGAAGGGTGCTGCCTGCGTAGAATGTTCAGCTATTCTATTCCACCAGAATGAAGTTTGATTCACCGCAGAGACGCAGAGAAGAGGGATGCATTGGCCTTAGCCTAGAAGGCTGTCCGAGAACGGAGCGCCATCCAACGAGGTATGCAATAGCCCGATATTGAACAGATCCGGATCAGCCGCCGGATAGCGAAGACTGAGATCCTCGGTGACCGCCCGCGTCGCAAAGCCCTGGCCGTGCACAGCCACCCCGAGCTGTTCCAGCCGAACGGTCTCCGGAGCCCTGGTCGAGAAGACATGCACATTCGGCGGCGGTCGCAGACTCTTGCTGACCTGACTTGCGGCATCATGGTTACCGGCGACCAGATACGCGCTGATCCCGGTCTCCTGTGACAGCCCCATCTGCCAGGTAAAGAACAGCCCCGTGTTGTCGTCCTTCCAGTCGCCGTCGTACAAATTCGCCAGCCAGCAATACGAATGCAACCTGCTCATCGATCGCCAGTTGGATCAGATTTTCGAAGGCGCGTCTTGTTGCACCCCGGATCTCGTCGATCGGCGCCCCCTCGTATTGCCCAAGACCGCGCAGCGGGCTGTCGAGGTGGATATCAGCGGCGTGAATGAATTTCACCATCAAACCCATCGCCCATGAAAAAGGGATTGCAAACAGTCAGGTTCCACGGGCCAGAGCACTTGCACAGAATCGCAACAGGCGCTGACATTCAACGCCGATCGGATTTGTCGGCCAGGCGCGCCTGAAGATCTGCGATCGTCTGTTGCGCTTCGCGTTCGCGGCGCTCCGCGGCGATCCGCGCCTGGGTTTGCGCCTCGGCGCGCTTTGCTTCGGTCTCGGCGCGCTTTGCCTCGGTCTCTGCGCGCTTTGCCTCGCTCTCTGCGCGCTTTGCCTCGCTCTCGGCGCGCTTTGCCTCGGTCTCGGCGCGTTGTTCCGCTGCCTGCCGAACCGCCGCCTCGGCAGCAGCGCGCTCATCGGCCTCGCGCCGGCTGGCTGCCTCGGCCTCGGCCCGCAGACGATCCTCGCGCCAAGCTGGCAGCACAAAGTCCGCATAGACCGGATCATCGCGCAATGCCTCGTCCTCGGGCAGGCTGCACAGATCCGCTATCCGAAACTGAAAACCCGGCAATACCTGCGAGCGGATCACGCCATCCACAGCCTGGATTGGCACATACAGACCGCGGGCATTGCGGGTATAGAAAAACTGATGCTCGATGGCCTGATGCAAAATGTAATATTCGGGCACGCCGCCAGCCTGGTACTCGGCCTTCTTCTGCACTGTATCGCGCAGGATGCCGGAACGCGCCTTATCCGATAAGGCCTCGATGCAGAGGTCATAAACACCGTGATAGGAACAATCCAACGGCAACAGTACCGACGGATTGTCATTGTGCACCACGGCCAGATCCGGCTTGCGGATGACCGTGCCTGTGGGCAAGGCCAAACGAAAGCCCATGTCCAAACCCACCAGCTTGGCAATCGGCCGAGTCTTCAGGAAGTGATCCAACAACCGCGTCAGCCAATGGTAGATCAGGAAGGTCTGGTAATCGGACACCGGTTTCTCCTCCAGCAAACCGTTGTTCCATTCGTATTGGATGTCGGATTGCAGATAATAGTCTCTCCAATACTGATCTTCCGTCACCCGGCGACCCGCATGAGACACCGGTTCAATGGGCTCAGGCAGCGATTGCGCGCGGGACGATACGCTCTGGTTTGGCTGCTGGGCCGGCTCGGCTTGGACGATCTGGGACATGGTACAGGTCCGGTTGCAAATGCCAGTCGCAAGGCTAGCATGTCCTGGGCCGATCTGCTGCTGTCTGTTCACAAGCAGATGAAACCAGGCTTGAAGACTGTGCGAGCAGGCGAGGCTCGTACGCAGGATGCCGCGCCTCTGGCAAGAATGCATTGCTGGCCGGGATCAGGATCGAAATTGACTGTACTGCGTCTACGCATATCCGATCTGTCGGCTCAGATCCCGATCCTAAAGAATACTTTTACAATCCCTGAGAAGGGTGCTGCCTGCGTAGAATGTTCAGCTATTCTATTCCACCAGAATGAAGTTTGATTCACCGCAGAGACGCAGAGAAGAGGGATGCATTGGCCTGAGACGGCCTTGTTCATAACTCCGACCAACTGACGAGCAAGTACGTGGAGCTTTTCCCAGCAATTCCCGATGAAAATAATTCTGCTTTGAAAACATCGTGTTGGCGTAGCTTCGAAAATAATTCTTCGTAAACTTCGGGGGAAAATGGGCGGGAGAAAATGGGGACAGACCACGTTTTCCACGATTTACAGAATCGCGGTCATGCTGAAAAAGGTGGTCTGTCCCCGTTTTCTCATGCTGAAGCGCCGTCGCGATCAAGGTGGTTAGAGCGATGATTAACGCCCCTCTGCCTATCCGTGAACTTGGCCATTTTCCTGGTGAACTCTCCGCGCAGCCCTGCATTGGGCGCCAGCAGGCCACGACGTACAGACACCGCGTCCCTTGCAGGGGGAGGGGACGAGCAAAACGTGACCGCATGGGTAGGCTGTCGAAATGTCCTGAGTTTTGATGCCAAACCGATTCCGGGTCTTGGATTGCTTTATCAAACGCACTGGGGAAGCCTCATCGGTGTCGGGGTCGCTATCGGAATCGGAATCGAATCCGCTCATCGATTAAAGCAGCCAACTCGATACCAATCCCTAATTCCGACCTTGACACCGATCCCGACACCGACTAAGCATCCATAAACCGGGAAGCGCTTGTTTTAGTAAGACTGCAGATTTCGACAGCCTACCGCATGGGTCGTCGTAGGCGCGCGCAAAACCGCAGGCGAGGATGCCACCTTCTAGGAAGCGGCGACATCCGCGCTCCGTCAAGGATGCCTTGACCTTGCACACGATGTGGCAACCCGGGGTTGATCCTTTAGGGGAAAACCCTTACTTCGACGGAAACGAAGCCCAGATTGTAGATGCCATGATCAAAAAGAGCGCCCCGACGACTGCCACTGCGACGGTCGCATTATCCCTGTGTCTGTCCGCTGTCCCGATCCCGCTCGCCGGGTATGTACCAGCCCACCTGATCGGCGGTGAGAAAACGGCGTCCCCCTCCTACCCGGCGCCGAACAGAAGCAGCCTGATCAACTTGGATCTGGCCAGGGCCGACTATCGGGGCGCGCGGATCAGGCAGTCGGCGAAGACCCTGGGCGCCTCCGGCACCGAGGACAAGACCGCCGAGGCGGGGCCGGAGCATCCGCTGCCAGTGCCACGCCTATCCGGCAAGGCGCGCAGCCGCGCCGCGCACTGCCTTGCGCTCAACATCTACCACGAGGCCGCGCTCCGAGCCGCGCTTAGGCAGGAGGCCGTTGCTGCCGTGACCATCAATCGGGTCGCCTCAACCAAGTTTCCGAATTCCGTCTGCGGCGTCGTCCAGCAGGGCGGCACGAAGCGCAACCGCTGCCAGTTCTCCTGGTGGTGCGACCGCCGCTCCGACCGGCCCCAGGAGGCCGATGCCTGGGCACGGGCCCAGGCCCTGAGCCGCGAGGCACTCGACGGCAAGCTGAGCGACCCCACCAACGGCGCGCTCTACTATCACGCCAATTACGTCGAGCCTCGTTGGTCGCGCGTCTTTCACAAGACCAGCCGGATTGGTCGCCATCTGTTCTACAAGCCGCGCGGTGCTTGATAGCCGAACGCTCAAAAGATCGCGAGATAGGCCGCAAAAAAAGACACAAAAAAGACATCCACTTTACTTTGCAATCAAAAGAAAGTGGGCAATCAAAGAAAGTGGGTGTCCTTTTTTTTAGTGTCCTTTTTTTTGTTTTTTGCCCCAAAGAAAGTGGGTGTCCTTTTTTTGTCTTATTCTTTTTTTGTTTTTTGTCTTTTTTTTGTCTTTTTTTTTGTCTTTTTTTGTCGCGCTTTTTTTGTCGCGTCCTTTTTTCGTCGCGGCATCGACTGAAACAGCCGGGCCTGCTCGGATCGGGGCAGCATGATCCAGAGATAGCGCGCCGGGGAGCGCGTGTTGAAAGCCGGCGGTGGCGAACTGACCGCGGTCGGTGCGCCTGTTGCGTCCGCCACCTCACGCCCGAAGGCGATGGCCGCCGCACGCAGCGGCGCGTTGGGCGCGAGCGCGCCGCGATGGCGGTACCGCCTGGGCGGCGGCCCAATCTGTGAACAAGCTGCGCCGCGAGATGGTCGATCAACAGGCTTGCTCAAAAGCTTGGCCGGCGTGAGCGTCAATAACATGGTGCCACCACGCGGCTACGATCCGAACAGGCAGGCAGCCGATAGACAACGCGTTCAGCGTCGAGCAGTTCCAGACGCTCGAGCGCGAAGGGCGGCTCTGTAGGTGCGGGGTTGGCTGCCCTTACCCCGACCGGGACTTTCACCCGGCAAGAAGCGCCTAGCTTCGCTTGGCGCACTACAGGCTTTCTCCCAGGAATGGCGCGGCGCTCGCCGTCCGCTCAACTGGCATCATTTGCCGGGTCGCCCGCAAGCGGGCTCCTACGCCGACCGGCTGCCACGGCTGGTAAAGGTCCGCTTACGGGCGAGTCGCCTTGGCCCCTCTGCGTCTCTGCGGTGAATCCTTACATTCTTTGAAGGCAGCAACCTCCTGAGAAACCCGAGAGTCAGCAATCCAGGAGCGGACTGTCGTGATGCTCGAGCTTCACATCCCCCGCGGGCTTTTTGGCATCTGGCAGATCCACTCTCGTCCGCGACAACCGAGGCTGGCATCGCCGCTCAGCCATCACGAGCAAGACAACAATCGGCTGGAATGTCCTTGTCATGCCTGTTCAGACCATGGGCTGCCTGATGATGGTTTTCCATTTCTCGGGGGCTGCTCGCCTGATGTCGCTCAAATAGATCTCGTGATGTTTGCCCCTTTTCTGGCTGCCGCTTTGTTCGATGAACGAATGAACTTTTTCTATGCTTGGCCGCTCCTCGGAAAAGGGGCCAATATGCATGATTTGCGCGGCCTTGCCCTCGTCAAAGGATTCGAACCTGACCAGAGGCAAGGATGCCGGATTGGTCTTCGCCTTTACTTGTTCTATTGCTTGTTGAACCAGCTTTTCTGTCACGAGATCGGGCTGCATGATCATCAAAGTCCATTTCCATTGGCTTTTGTCGCCTACAGTAAAGGATGACATATCCTCTGCCCACCACAGACCTTCCAGTGGCATCACACCGTAATCGACTCCTATTTCTCCTTTTTTGATCATGAATTTCAATGCATAGGCCACAGGATACAAAGCCTCGATCGCCTCTTTGAACGCCTCGGCAGTGTTCGGGTCTCCCTGCCCATCAAGCATCAGATACTTCCATTCTGGCACTTCAACGATGGTTACCTCCGTCGCTGATGGCTTGTAAAGTTGCTTGAATTCTTTTTTGTAATCGATCTTCTGCATTCGTCTACCCTGTCAAACCATGGGGATAGTCATTGCCGACGATGTCACGCAGCGATTGCAGCCGCTCGCCGTAGATGCGCCAACGCCCGACGGAGGTGGCGTAGATGGGCTTGCGCACCTGGGCGACGCTGGCGGTGCGTATCGGGCGACGGTTTTCATAGAACTTCAAACAAGCATCGTCCCAATTCAAGCCGATGTGAGCGATGATTTGCCGCGCCCGGTCCGGCAGGTTCGCAACCATCTGCTCGTAGGGCAGGTGCAGGATGCGATCCGAGGGCAATAGGCTTTGCCAGTGTTGCATGATCTGGATACAGCGGTTGTAGTAGCGGCCGAGCTCCCCGAGGTCGTAGGCAAACTCCATGTTTTCGTTAAACAAGCGGGTATAGTTCGACAGACAGGCATCCATCGGATCGCGCATGCTGTGGATAATGTGGGCGCTAGGCAGTGCACGACAGATGAAACCCAGATAGTGAAAATTTCCAGGCATTTTATCGGTGATGCGCAATGCGCTTGGGTGATGCTGGCGCAGGCGGTCCAGATAGGCCGCACCGATTTCGCTGTAATCAGCCTCGCTCAGGCGTGGTGCCCAGTGCGCGGCCTGCTGCATGGGGCCGACCCCGGGGTGCGCGCTGAGCACGGCGTGGAAATCCCTGAGTTCGCCGGCGCCATGTACATCAGGATGGCTGCAAAGCACCTGTTCAATCAGCGTGGTGCCCGAGCGCGGCATGCCGACGATGAAGACCGGGGTCGGGTCGGCGTCGGTCGCTCTTTGCGATGCCAGGCTGCCGACGGGAAAGGCGGCGATCAATGCGCTCCCCAGGGACTGGGCACGCGCCTCATCATAGTGAAAGGTCGCGCGTTTGAGCCGATTCGCCTCCCGATAGGCGATCAGCGCCAGCGCGGCCTGGCCGACGTCTTCGCGCGCCTTGGCGACGGCAAACAGCAGCCGCATACGCTGATCGGCGCCCAACGCGTCGCGGGCGACCAGCTGTTCCTCCAGAAACTCGTAGTGGGGATCATCCAGGTTATAGGTGATCAGCGTCGAGATATTCTGGTGCGCCTCGAGAAAGTCCGGACGCGCATCAATGGCCAGGCGCAGTCGCTGGCGGGCCTCGTCCAATTCGCCGCGATCGATGAGGATGGCCGCGGCGTTGTTCTGCGCCTCGGCATGGCGCGGGTCGATCCTGGCGGCTTGCAGATAGGCGTTCAGCGCGCTGTCCTCGTCGTTGAGCCGATTCAGCGTGCTGCCGAGATTGTTCCAGGCCAGGTTATGCCGTGGGTCGAGCGCCACAGCCCGGGCGAAGGCGTCGCGTGCCGCGGTCAGCTCCTTGCTATCGTCCAGCGCGATGCCGAGGTTATACCAGGCCAGCGCATCCTTGGGCGCCAGTTCAGTCGCTGCCCGCCCCTGCACGACGGCTTCTTCGGGGCGTCCGAGGCGGCGCAGCATTTCGCACAGGTTGCGCCGGCAGCTGACGATCTCTGGCGCCTGCTCCACGGCTTTGGCCATCAGCTCAGCGGCCTGCGCAGCCTTGCCGACTTGATGCGCCAGCAGCGACAGGCACTGGTAAGCGCCGGCCGCCAGACCCGCATTGGTCTCGGCTTGGATTGCACTGGCCGGCTGTGCGGACAGCATATGCAACAGCTGCCGACAGGTCATCTCGGCCTCTTGTAGACGCCCGGAGACGCGCAATTGTTCCGCTTGCGCCAGTTTTGTCTTCAGCTCCGCCTGTGTCGCCATTGGGTTTGGTTCTCCGGAACCCTCTGTAAATGCAATGGTCCGCGAACGCGGCGCTTTGCCAATGGCTTGGCTATGACATAATCAAGCGATTACAGTCAGTCGATATTGCCCTTTTGATGCTGGTCATAAAGATAGCCGCCGAGCGCCCCTGCTCCGGCACCGATGAGCGCGCCCGCCCCAGCATTCGCGCTCAACGAGCCCAGCGCGGCACCGGATGCGGCACCGAACAGGGCCGAGCTTCCGGCGCGGCTGCCGGTGGTGGTGCCGCAGCCGGACAAAGTCCCGGCGCCGATTGCCAGCGCAGCGATCAAAGCTGCTCTAAACAGGGGGGCTTTAATCACCGATGTTGCAATCGGGAAGAGGCCGACAGGCGAGGCGACCGCCAATCTCGACGATGGGATGCGGTGCGGGAAAGACATCAGGTTGGTCATTGCGAAAGATACCCGTGCGATAGTGCATGCGGCCTTGCAGGCCAAAGGCCAAAGGCCAAGGATACCGCAAGCGACTCAGAGCGTAAAAGCACGGGACGAGACCGCCACAGCCGGGGTGCCAAGCAAATGCACTGGGCTGCTTACAGCGTCCGCCCCTTGCGTGCAAGCCAGGCATCGACGGATAACCTGCCGGGGCCGAAGGCGACGATGACCAACAGCAAAGTACCCCAGGCGAAATGGTCATTGATCGCTGCCGGGCAAGCGAATCCGAACAATGCCGGATAGCTGATCACCGCAACCATGTTGACCACGAATAAACCGAGGGCGGCGGGACGGGAAAACAGACCCAAAAACAACAGTACCGGAAACACCAGCTCGCCGAAGGTACCGCTGACCGCCGCAACTTCAGGCGGCAGCACGGGCACGGAATACTCTTCGCGAAATAAAAACAGGGTGCTGTCCCAATCGGCGATCTTGGTCTTGCCTGCTTTGAAGAATTGCCAGCCGACATAAAGGCGAATTGTCAAACAGAGCAGACTGCCGCCCCAGTCGGTCAGCAATGCGTCGAAGCGCGTAGTCATACGGTGTA